>PVMJ01000256.1_pt1 | contig 219936 bp, 194 predicted proteins | sample 1853361 | NCBI WGS metagenome assembly PVMJ01 (sample SAMN08533506, study PRJNA380276) | Synthetic metagenome, whole genome shotgun sequencing project. | isolation source: mock microbial community containing genomic DNA from 20 ATCC strains | collected 2017 | reverse complement strand
AACCGCCGACATTCTGCTTGTAAGGCAGACGCTCTACCAACTGAGCTAAGCGCCCTTAACATCTTCATCGTTTGTGAGGTGCATTATAGAGAATCTTTAACAGGTGTCAAACGCTTTTCGACAACTTTTCAAAAAAATGCGAATGAATGATTAAAAATAAGTCATTATTAAGTAAAAAACAATTTTTTGTATTTTATTTAAGCACTTATTTTAATATTTTGATCATTCGGCTAATTAAACAATAATCTTTAAAATCCTATTTTAGGTTAAAGATTGTTCAGACAAATAAACTAATGCGTCTTCAGAGACTAAATCAAACAATTCAATGATTTCTTCATTACGCATTCGAATACACCCATGTGACATTGGAACCCCCATCGGTTCTTTATCAGGTGTACCATGAATATAGATATAACGTTGCATCGTGTCGTGGCCTTCGCCTTTGTTAAAGCCCTCTTCTAAACCATCTAACCAAAGAATGCGTGACAATATCCAATCTCGCTCAGGAAATTGTGCGGCTAATTCACTGCTATAAACTTCACCTGTGGGCTGCCGTGCAATAAAAACTGCATTTTTGGGAGATTGCATACCAAATTTCTTAGCAACCCGATGCCATCCACGTGGGGTTTTACCCGTATTTTCTTGTTCCCCAATTCCATTTTTGCCAGTAGAGACCACGTAAAACTTATTATGTTTAGGTAGACTTAAAGTTTGATTTGCTAAATCGATAAGAATATCTGCATCTTCAAGTTTAAATTGGGACATCGAATTTCTTCTCTTATATCAACTCAACTATTTTGAGCTTTAATGAAAAATTATGGGAAAGCTTGTCTTGCACCGAAATTAAAAGATTATCAATCTTCTTTACTCTACGCGCAGTTTCACTGCTTGTCTTGTGCCAAAATTAAAAGATTATCAATCTTTTAACTTTGGCTCAGGACGTAGCCATAACCAAATTGCAACAACAAGCATGGTAGTATCGGTAAAGACCTTGACCCAAAACGGCGCCGAAGTAAACAGCATCAGAATACCACTTGCGGTCATCATAATGGTTGCAATCCACTTTGCCTTACGCGGTACTGTCCCATTTGCTCGCCAGTCCCGCAGGGTTGGTCCATACTTGGGGTGGTTTAACAACCACGCATCCATCTGAGGCCATCCCTTTGAGGCCGCCCAAGCAGCCAGAATAAGAAACACTGTTGTCGGCATGCCTGGTAAAATTGCTCCAATAATACCAAGCGTGATAAAAATCACGACCAGAGTTCGCCAAAACAATGTTCGCATATATAAACCTTAAGCTATTGTTACTCGTAGTATAAAGTGTTTTTCTGGTATTGTTTTGTTGATTGACCATGAAATTTGGATGAATTATTTCGAGTACTCAACGTATGAATATTGCCTCAATTAAAACATCCTATTTTGAGCCATGGTTACAGTTCAGTCACCCAATGGTAAGACAATTGGCCTTTACAATTGCTAGCCCGAACCTACTTAGCCAACTTCCCTGCCGCCTTACTATTCGACATAATTTTCAATTACATACGGATCAAAATTGGGAACAACATTTTCAAAATTACTTACCCCGCCTAAAGCAGCTTGATGCAGCACCAGAACCCTTACTTCAATTTATGTCTCGGCTTAAGAGTACACGCTTAGGTTTACGTTTTGAAAATTTACTTTGGTTTTGGCTACAAGAAGATCAATATCATCCTTATCAGTTATTAGGCCATAGCATTCAAAAAATTGATGGAGCAAAAACTTTAGGTGAACTCGATTTTTTAGTTTTAAATCAAAATACTCAAGAAATTGAACATTGGGAAGTTGCTCTAAAATATTACCTAGGTGAAGGTCAATTAAATTTAGAACAATGGATTGGTTTAAATAGACAAGATACTTTAAGTAAAAAGCTTTACCACTTTACTGACAAACAATTTCAATTTTCAGAAGCTTTGGGTTTTAAAGTTCAACAACGTTTCGCTGTCTTAAAAGGGCAACTTTATCTTCCTCTAAATTTACCTCAAGAACAGCCTATTCCTGAATGGGTAAATTTAAAACGTCGCTTAGGTACTTGGGGTACAGAAATCCCTAAATCTGACTTTTACCGCTTAGAAAGACATGAATGGCTTTGTCCTCATCAAAAAGCGAGTTCAAACACTGCTTATTGGTGGACTGATGGCCTGTATTGTCAAAATATTAATGAAACCCGATTTTATATGTTCAGGCACCCTGCTTTACTAAGCTTAAAACCTTCTCTCATCAAAAATAACGGTGTTTTACAAGAGACCACGTCCTTATAGAAACAATTTATAACGTTTTTACTATTAAACAATCATGTTTCTTTTTCCGTTTGTTTTTTAATCTAAATTTACTTCATTATTAAATTTATACGGAGAAAATGATGAAAAAAGTTTTAGTCGCATCTGTAATGGTGGCATTTGTTTTAACAGGTTGTAATACGTTCAAGGGTTTTGGTCAAGATGTCTCTAAAGCTGGTGATGCTGTAACTAACACCGCACAAAAAACTGAAAATAAAATGTAAGTTATGCTTAACATTTAAAAACCTTATCGTTTCGATAAGGTTTTTTTATTTTTAAATACCCATCCCTTAGAGATTCGCCTATTATATCGGACTATATTTCACCTCATCAGTACGCAATTTCCGGTATGAACCACTCAGACACTCTCTCGCTTAGCTTAGAACTTTTACAACAGCCTTCTGTTACTCCTATTGATCATACTTGCCAAACTATTATGGCTGACCGCTTAGCTAAAGTTGGCTTCCATATTGAACCTATGCGCTTTGGAGATGTCGATAATTTATGGGCTCGACGTGGAACCGAAGGCCCTGTATTTTGTTTTGCTGGTCATACCGACGTAGTACCAACAGGACGTTTAGACGCTTGGAATTCAGACCCATTTGCACCAGAAATTCGTGACGGCAAATTATATGGTCGTGGTTCAGCAGATATGAAAACTGCATTAGCTGCAATGGTAGTTGCATCTGAACGTTTTGTAGCGAAACACCCAAACCATAAAGGTTCAATTGCTTTTTTAATTACTTCAGATGAAGAAGGTCCTGCTGTTAACGGTACAGTTAAAGTCATCGAAACACTGGAAAAGCGTAATGAAAAAATTACTTGGTGTTTGGTTGGTGAACCATCAAGTACTCATAAATTAGGTGATATTGTTAAGAATGGCCGTCGTGGCTCTCTTAATGCTGTATTGAAGGTTCAAGGCAAACAAGGTCATGTAGCTTACCCACACTTGGCACGGAATCCAATTCATGAAGCATCTCCAGCGTTAGCTGAGTTGTGCCAAACAGTTTGGGACAATGGCAATGAGTATTTCCCTGCAACTTCATTCCAGATTTCAAATATCCATGCAGGTACTGGCGCAACCAATGTGATCCCTGGTGCTTTAGAAGTTACTTTTAATTTCCGTTATTCAACCGAGGTTACAGCAGAACAGCTTAAACAACGTGTTCATGAAATTTTAGACAAGCATGGCTTGCAGTATGAAATTGTCTGGAATTTGTCTGGCTTACCATTCTTAACTCCAGTAGGTGAATTAGTTAACGCAGCTCAAACTGCTATTTTAAATGTGACTGGTACTGAGACTGAGCTTTCAACAAGTGGTGGTACATCTGATGGGCGCTTCATTGCTCCAACAGGTGCACAAGTTTTAGAACTCGGTGTTCTAAACGCTACTATCCATCAAATTAATGAACATGTTGATGTACATGATCTTGATCCATTAACTGATATTTATGAGCAAATTTTAGAAAATTTATTAGCTCAATAAAATAAAGAAGGAACTCAAAAGAGTTCCTTTTTCTTTTATAAACCAAGTAATTTTTCAATATATTCTAAGTTAGGTATATAGTAGCGTTGATCTTGCATACGCACATATTTAAATACTGCTGGGTGTTGTTCAGCCTCATGCTCATCCATTTCATCGACAATTTCAGAAATACGCAGACGAGTAGAAACTGGCATAGTTTTACAGATTAATGCAAAACGTTGGCTAATATCTTCCCCTTCAATCACTAATGCGACTGCATGTTGATCAATTGTGTTATGTACTGAGTAGACGGGTAGCTTCACATCATGCCATTCAATATGTTTTATGCCATTTTTTACATCCATGGCAGACAACACAATGTTTTGTGGCAATAGCATAGGTACCTGATCGTTACATTCAATGATATAGGCATCAATAAAACCAGTTGAAACCGTAATAAGATGCTGTAGCTCTTGTTGGTCCATATTAGCGATCAATGATGTATTTACACTACCTTTCATGATTTGACCTCACTTTCAGACGCTACAAGTAAAGCATCGATATTCTCTAGTAACTCTTCTTCTTGGAAAGGTTTACCCATATATTGACTTACACCTAACGAGAATGCTCGTTCACGATGTTTTTCGCCTGTTCTAGATGTAATCATAATAATTGGCATGTATTGATGCATATCATGATGTCGTACAAGATTGAGAACCTCAAAACCATCCATACGTGGCATTTCAATATCAAGTAGCATCAAATCTGGCTTAATATTTTCTAACTGCTCTATGGCATCAACACCATCTTTAGCCGTAACCACATCATAGCCTTGACGTTCAAGCAATCGGGACGTGACCTTACGTACAGTTACTGAGTCATCTACAATCATGATGAGGCGGCGTTCATCAGACTCTCGTTGTCTATACACTGCTTCACTAAGTTGTTTATGACGCCGAGTTGACTGAATTTGTCGCGCAATATTTTGTCCATCTAAAATTAAGCAGACCTGTCCATCACCTAAAATTGTGGCGCCTGCAATTGCTCCAATGCTAGAGAACTGTTGACCAATTGGTTTCACTACAATTTGTGCTCGAGAGCCAATTAACTGGTCAACAAGTAGTGCCACAGTTTGGCCATTATTGGCTTTAATCATTAATACAGGTAATGAATACATCACACCATTTAAACGTGGTATAGGTTGGTTACCAACAAATTCAGAAAGATAACGTAATGGATAACGTTTATTTTCATACTCAAATAGTTCTTGAGGACTTTCAAAATACTGCTCTAAAGAGGCTGGTGACACTCGAATAATTCGATCGATTTGAGCGAGTGGAATCGCAAATTGTTGATCAGCCACTTTCACCATTAAGGCATCACTTACCGCTACTGTAGTCGGTACGCGAATCGTAAATGTTGTTCCCTGCCCATAGACGGATTCAACGCTGACATGTCCCCCCAAAGACTTAATATCACTCTGCACGACATCAAGACCTACACCACGTCCGGAAATCTGAGTGACTTGCTCTGCTGTACTTAAACCCGGATGGAAAATGAGTTGCAGTATGTCTTGCTGTTCTAAGTCTTGTTCTGGCTTGATCAATCCGGCAAGGAGTGCTTTCTGACGTACTTTTTCAACATCAATGCCTTGACCATCATCGCTAAAGACAACCACAACATCCGTACCTTGACGCTGAATATTAAGTTCAATACGCCCTGTTTCCGGTTTATTTGCTTGTTGCCGCTGCATTCGGTCTTCTAAACCATGGTCAATTGCGTTTCTGAGCATATGCTCAAGCGGAGTCACTAACCGTTCTAAAATATTGCGGTCCAACTCACCTTCCGTATTATTTACGAAAAGCTCAGCAGGTCTATTCAATGCTGTAGACGTCTGACGAACAATTCGTTGTAAACGCGGCAATAAACGCGAAAATGGGACCAAACGTGTCCGCATTAAACCTTCTTGAATTTCCGCTTGAATTCGTGATTGTTGTAAAAGCAAACTTTCGGTATCTCTGATTTTGTCAGATAACGTATTTTTAAAGTCGACCAAGTCCGATGCAGATTCAGCAAGCGATTTCGACAATTGATTTAAAGATGAATATTGGTCCATCTCTAATGGGTCAAAGTCAGTATAACGAGAATGTTCAATTCCATGTTTAGCAATAATCTGTGTTTCTAACTCACCTTCCATTCGTCGCAACTGATCGGCAAGTCGTTGAATCGCCAACTCCATTTCAACTAGTGTATGGCTAAATTGGCTTAGGTCCATTTCAATTCGTGAACGGTTAATGGAGTTTTCACCAGACAAATCAATCATTTTCTCGATTAAGTCAGCTGAAACACGGATCATTTCATTATTCTGATCCAGACGCTCTGTTTGCTCCCATGCTCCCATCATTGGTGGAGGCTCTGTACCATCACCTTGTATAAAGGTCATCACTGGTTCTGAGCTAAACAAGTCCGCTCTAGTTAACTTAGTCGGAATCTGGATTGTAGTTTCAAAGAATTGAATATTTTCTAAACTTTGCTGTAATCCATCGAAATGCTGATAGTTGTGGTTGAAAATTGCATCTTTTAACCATGCAATTGCACTTTCTAATAAATGATCATAAATATTTGAATTGAAGTGATGCAACGCAAATTGTTCAAAAGCATTTTCTAGTTGGTAGGCAATTGCTTGTACGGCTTCTAAACCCACCATTCGTGCACCACCTTTCAAACTGTGCACGGCTCTTTGGAGCTGAAGCAAAATACTACGGTTTGTACGTTGTTCAAACCATTGTTTTAATAGCGACTCAGCCATTTCTAACAATTCAGTAGCTTCTTCTAGGAACGTCTGTTCAACAACAGCCTCAATGTCCTGTTCATCAGCTGCAATTTCACTCTCTTGCGATGTAACCGTGGTAATCATCTCAACTGGAGTAGCTAACTCGGTAACCGCTGTATCGAATACCTGATCGTGATGAGTTTCTAGCTCTGCAAGAGCAGGTTCAAGTTCTACTGGTATCTCATCTATTATTATTTCAGATATCACCTCTTGCTCAGAGAATATCTCACTTTCAGTATCAAATGCCTCAACCACTGGTAAAGGTTGGAAGTTAGAGTTTTGACCCGCTCGTTTTAATGCGTTAATTGTGTAAGGGGCTGCATAATCTAGTTGTTGTTCACGCATGACTTGTAAACGATCAGCCAAGTCATCTTGAACCAAACGAATAAAATCAATTAAATCTGAAGTTGCCACTAATTGCTTTTGAATTAAACGCTCATAGATGCTTTCTAATTCATGGGCAATCAAACCAAGATACGTTGCCTGAACCATATTTGCGCCCCCTTTCAAGGTATGCAAATAACGCATTAGGTTGTTCAGAGCTGCAAAGTTTTCTTGCTCACCTACCCAAATATTAAGATCGGTATCAATTCCCTCAAGTAATTCTTCAGCTTCCTCAAGAAAGATATCTAAAAGATCAGCATCAAAATTTCGATTCACTTGTGTAGATGAAATATATTGTCGATCTTGCTGCACACTTTGACCTAATACCGCCCAGTCTACAGAGTCTGAGAAATTCTCTACAGTAGCTACTACTTCTGGCTCTTGTTCAATATTGGATATTGGTTCAAAAGATGTCGAATCCTGCTGAGGCAGGTCATTTGATATGTCTGGAGTGTACTGCGTATAAAGTTTTAATTCTTCTAAAATACTTTGATGTTGCTTAACAACACCGACTCGCTGACCAGCAGCTAAAGCATCAAATAATTGAATGAGCTGTTGATGCGCTTTTTGATAAATTTCAAATATATAGTCTGATTGTAATAACGCAGGTTTATCAAGCAGTACTTCATAACTTTCTTTAAGTTGGCTGGTATATTCATGTAAACCCAGCATTGCTTGAGAATGTGTATGTTGCAGTAATAAATCAGCCTGTTCACTTAGGCGTTCAAGATAATCAGGAAACTCATTACGAATACCCTTCTCAAAATCTAATTCTGCATCCAGTAATTCAGAAACATCTAATTGTAATAATTGCGATACCAAGCCATGAGAAGGCATTAACGGATCTGTTCGGTCACCATGTTGCTCAACATATGAATCCCAAAATTGATTAAATTGCTGCAATCTCGCTTCGAGCTGTTCACTTGAACTATATCTAGATAGTAGTTCCAAGCTATCTCGAACAAACTCACGATATTCTTGTAATAATAAAATTTCTTCAGAGTGAGAAGATAACTCTTCTTGCAGCAGTATTTTAAATAAATGCTCAACTTTGGTACTGGCCTCGAAAATTGTTTCGACCTGTGCCATTGCAGAGCTACCACGCAAAGTATGTAAAGCGCGGATTAAAGCGTTATAACTGTCGTACTGATGTAACTCTTGATCTAAGAATTGATGAATCGTGGCTAAATGTTCTTCCGCCTCTTCCATAAATAAGGTCAAAGTTTCATCTAGATTTATTTCAATTTCAGTATGTGTAGCTTGAATGATTGGCTCGGCTAATGAATCTTGTTCAATATAATCTAGCTCAAGACCAGTCACTGTTTCGGCCATAAGCGTATTTGAAAGTTGTAAAAGCTCTTCTAAAGCTGGCTCTAAACTTTGCTGTTGTTGTAGTTGTTGGCCTAATAAAATAAGAGGTCTGAAATCTAAGGTATGTGCTCGTTTTTGCTTAAAATTATCTACTAATTTAAGGAAATAGAACTTAAATACTAACTGCACATAGCTCTGAATAGTTGGCGTTAATTGTAAGCTTTGGTTGATTACCCGGTTGAGTGTATCTTCAACTGTCCACGCAAGCTCAGCTGAAGATTTAGCGCCAATCATTCTTCCGGAACCTTTTAAGGTATGGAAATGACGACGAATTTCAGTGAGCGTAGCAATATTCTCAGACTGCATCCATTTATTTATCAAAGGTTGCAAATCAACAAAAATCTCTTCAATTTCTTCAATGAAAATCTCAAGAAACTCAGCATCTTGTTCAGAATAGCTATCTTCTGGTAGCGTCATTGCTTCAGTTAAAGTTTTTAATATTTCTTTCATAGCAAAGGCTTCTTTTGCTTACCCCCTGAGTGGGGAAAACTACAGAGTCAACACCAGAAAAATAACTATCTCCCCAATATTTGTCTGGCGCTGCTCATACTTTTAAAAGAATAGCGATATGAGAATAGCTATTCTTATCCCCCAATTTAGTCTGGTAATTTAAAGTCCGTTACTGACTCACGTAATGACTCTGCCATATTCGCCAACTCTGATACGGAGCGAGCAGTATCAAACGTTGCCGTTGTTGTTTGCGAAGTAATTTCTTGTACAACCGTCATGGTGGTTGCAATGTGACTCGCAGATGCTGACTGAAGTTTTGCTGCATCGGAAATGCTCGCAATCAATTTTGCCAAGTCACCCGAGACTTTTTGGATTTCATCCAGTGCAATACCCGCATCTTTTGCCAAATTCGCACCACGTACAACTTCCGTTGTTGTTTGTTCCATTGAAATAACGGCTTCGTTGGTATCGGTCTGAATTGTTTTAACCAGTGTTTCGATCTGTTTGGTTGCAGATGCTGAGCGCTCAGCAAGACGTTGTACTTCATCGGCAACCACGGCGAAACCACGACCAGCCTCACCAGCCATAGATGCTTGAATTGCTGCATTTAATGCAAGGATGTTCGTTTGGTCTGCAATATCGTTAATGAGCGATACGATGTTACCAATTTCTTGAGAAGACTCACCTAAGCGCTTAATACGTTTAGAAGTTTCCTGAATCTGCTCACGAATAGTATCCATACCTTCAATTGAACGATTTACCACTTGTGCACCATTTGATGCAATTTGTACTGAACGCTGTGCTACTTCCGCAGATTCAGAAGCGTTGGCAGATACTTGGTCAATTGACTGTGCCATTTCATTCATGGCAGTAGAAGCACCTGCAATTTCTTGCGCCTGATGTTCTGATGCCTCTGCTAACTGGTTAGTAATACTTTGCGTATCTTGTGTGTAGCGTGCAACTTCCTGAGAGGTTTCATGAATTCGTGAAACCAAATCTCGCAGTTGGTCAATTGCGAAGTTAATCGAGTCGGCAATGGCACCCGTAAAGTCTTCAGATACAGTTGCATATGAACGTAAGTCACCATCCGCCAAATCGGCAATTTCATCAAGTAAACGTAAAATCGCATTCTGGTTACGGTCATATTCTTCCTGTAATCGAGCAACACGTTGCTTATCCATTACACTACGTAGTGTAATTAACTTGAATACAGAGAAAATTAGTCCGCCTAATGAAAGAATAAGAACAGCACCTAAAAATAAGGTGAGCCAGTTCTTTCTTGCAACATCAGATAAATGTCCTAGACTTTCCAACATTACATCCGATTTAGAGAAAATCTGAGAAGAAGCCTGACGAACATTCACAATCTGGCTACCATTTTTTAATACCGTTGCAGCAGCAGATTTTAAGACTTTGTCATATTCAGACTTAATACTTTCTAAAGATTCACGTAAAGCCGGATCAGCAATACGATCAACACCTAACTCGGCATTACCATTCAGTTCAGCATTTAAATAGGTACCAAAAGTCTCAATATCGACACTAAAGTCACTAGTTGATACATTTCCGTCCGTACCACTTAACACCGAGTTAATCGAACGTAAAATACGCTCTGCAATAAATACCTGGTTTTTAGCAATAATTACCTGACTACTTGGCAAACCTTGGCGAGCCATTTGGTCGACCATCAAGTTATATTCTGCCTGAATCTCTGGAACCGTTTCACTAATCGAGATGTTAGTATCATATAACTGGTTAAGAACTCGTTGATGTGATGAAATCAAATCAATATTTTTTGAAACCTCACCCCATATTTTCTCAACTTTTTGATATTCATCGGTCGACTTACCGTGAATATTTTCAATTTCAAGTAAGTTCTCATCAAAGTCTTTTTTAGATTGCTGTAGCTTTGTGATCGCCTCTTGAGAACCCGACTCTGTTGCTTCAGTTGCTTGTTTAGAAATGGTTTGAGATAACAGACGTAACTCACCAAGACTTCGAATTAACTGGTTATGACGAGGCACATTATAAAATAGATAAGCTAATGAAATTAACGCACATACTAAACATAACAGCGCTGCATAAAGGATAGGCTTGGACTTTTCACTTTCCCCAAATAAACTGGCAAACTGCTCAATTTTTGACTGGATTTTTGCAATAAAATTGACACTCGATTTTCCGGTAGCACCGCGATTGCCACTTTTCTTTTTAAGTTTAAAGCCCATACAGCTTCTCCCCAGAAAAATACGCTGTTCATTCACAGCATAAAAATTAGTTTATAAATTTTGTCGATGCGTTCATGTAGTGTGGGTTTTGCAATAACCGACTAAATAAAAAGACATGCCAATGTTGATTGTGTTGGTGAAAATACCCTTGGCAATATTCTTTTAGGTTTTCCTCTAAGTCTAAACTCTCGGAAAAAAAACTTTTTTTATTAAAGTGCTGAATCCCCAAAACCTGATCCACAACCAACCCCACATACTGGTCATGATGGCTAATACACAGCACTTTTTGGGTAGACGAAAATGAACTCCGCTGCCCTGAAATAAAATGAGCCAAATCAGATACCGAAAGTAATCTACCACGAATGTTTGCCAATCCCTTGACCCAACTTTGAGTATTTGGAACTGGTGTATATTTCGGTGGATAGATAACTTCTGACACTTCCCCAAGTGGTGCGACGAAGTATTGCCCTCTCATTTCAAAAGCAATTCCTGACCATCGCTGTGCTTCATTTTGAACTGAAGCGTAATTCTTATTACCCCGTTTAGACAAACGAAGTAACTCGATAAATCCATTCGCTGCCATACTCGATCCTATAAAACGGGCGTATTTATCCCGTTATTTATGTTTTTATGGATGGATGAGTTAATTTAGAAATTGTTTAATTACATCAATTAATTGCTTTTCTTCGATTGGCTTGATTAAGTAATCGATTGCGCCTTGACGTTTACCCCATACTCGGTCAGTTGCCTGATCTTTAGTACTCACAATCACCACCGGAATATGCTTCGTGTCTTCATCACGGGTAATCTGGCGCGTTGCCTGAAAACCATTTACACCTGGCATGACCACATCCATTAATACCAAGTCAGGCTGCTCAGCTTTTGCCAAAGTCACACCATCTGCACCGTTAGATGCTTCAAGTACGTCATAGCCATGCTTAGTTAGGATTTCTTTAAAACGAAAAGTTTCTGTTGGTGAGTCATCAACAATGAGAATACGTGCCATTTCTTTTGCCCTCAAATTACTTATTATGAACTTACATGATTACGAATCGCATTTAGCAATTCATCTTTGCTAAAAGGTTTCGTCAAGTATTCATCTGAACCTACCACACGCCCTTTTGCCTGATCAAATAAACCATCTTTACTAGAGAGCATGATAACGGGAATGTTCTGATAATTTTGAGAGTTCTTAATCAGAGCACAAGTTTGATAACCGTCTAAACGAGGCATCATGATATCTACAAAAACAATATCCGGATTCGCTTCAGCAATTTTAGATAAAGCTTCAAATCCATCGACAGCAGTAATCACTTCGCAACCTTCGCGTTGCAATAGAGTTTCTGCGGTACGGCGAATAGTTTTTGAGTCATCAATAACCATTACTTTCAGATTTTGGAATGCATCTTCCATTTAATCTTCCATCCCCATAACATAAAATATAAATGCAATTTAACTTAAATTTGTTTTTACAGATTTATACGCATTTTTAACATATCTATACTTCTATTTTCAATGAAAGCTTTTTGTCTACTTTCTCATTTATAAACAATAACTTTTAACCTCATCACACTTTCAAAAAAATTATCATTTTTTTTATAATGTCGATATTTTTATTCAGTTAGATAATAACTAATATATTTAAGATTAATTATTTAAAAATAAGTGACTTACCTTTCTTTTTTGGGGAATTTTATGAATAAGCGGATGAAATATGCCTTTTATAGGAACTGCTTGTCTGTATCTATAGGCATTGCCTCTTGCGGAGCACTGTTTTTCTCTTCCCCAACGTTGGCTGCCAATGCAGCTCCTAAAGCTGTCTGGTATCGTTATTATGATCAGCATGGTATTGCGAATATTAGTACATCCGTAACGCCGGCTCATATTCGCTATGGATATGAAGCACTCGACCAGAATATGCAAGTTATTAAAAGAAATCATCCTTATAATTCTGAAGCCGATTTAAATCAGTCCTCACAGCGTGCATTATCAGCTCGATATAGAGAAGAAGATAACAAATTAAAAAGAGCATATAGCAATAGTAAAACTGCGACGATTAAAAGAGACCAAGCATTATTGGCGATTAAAAAACAAATAAATTATCAGCAGGACCAACTGAGCCAATTACAACAAGACAAAATTTTATTTAAGCGGCAAGAAATGGAATATTTTCGTAAGGGTGAACAAGTTCCCGAAAGACATAAAACCTTGATTGAAAAAAATCTTATGAATATTAATAAGGTTAAACAAACACTTGAAATACTTTCGAAAACCTATAATCGCACCAATAAAGATTATGAAAATATTATCGAACGTTTAAAAAAGCTTGAATAAGGTTACAGCTTTATCAAGAATAGGGGCAAAATAAAATTTGAATTACAGGATGATGCTGTATGCGCACAACGCATCTTACCCCTTCTACTTTTTTTAAATTAAGCTTGATCAGTCTGAGTTTAATCTTAGCTGCATGTAACCAGCAAGAAGTACCAAAAACGACAGCATCTGAAGCTAAAAAAATTGAACTCATTCCTCAAGATTTAATTCCTGTAAAAGAAGGCTCACTCGCCGCTCAAACCGCTTTTACAGGAACTATTCGTGCAGTACAACAAAGTTCTATTCAAGCCCAAGTTAGTGCAACAGCGACTGCCGTTACAGCCAATGTAGGTCAAAAGGTACAAAAAGGCCAAGTTTTAGTTAGATTAAATAATCAAGACAATGCTGCACGCTTAGCTCAGGCACAGGCTAATCTTGCTTCTGCTCAGGCACAGGCAGAACTTGCCCGTAATTTGATGAATCGAAAACAAAGATTGCTCAATCAAGGCTTTATTGCCCGTGTAGAGTTTGAGCAAAGTCAGGTGGATTATAAAGGTCAACTTGAAAGTGTTAGAGCTCAACAAGCCAATGTGGATATTGCTAAAAAAGCTGATCGAGACGGTATTATTACCAGCCCCATTTCAGGTGTGATTACGAAACGACAAGTTGAACCGGGACAAACCGTTTCGGTTGGACAAACATTATTTGAAATCGTTAATCCGGATCAATTAGAAATACAAGCGAAACTACCTATTGAACAACAATCTGCCTTAAAAGTAGGTAGCTCTATCCAGTATCAGATTCAGGGTAACTCGAAACAATTACATGCCATACTGACTCGTATCTCACCTGTAGCAGATCAAGATAGCCGACAAATTGAATTCTTTGCGAGCCCTAAAGAAGCGATTGATTCATTAAGTATTGGTGCGTTCATTAACGGTATTATTTTGCATAATGATAGCAATCAGGGACAAACCATTCCTTTAGATAGTATTCAAAATCTGCAACATGATCCTTTTGTATGGGTAATACGCAATCAAACAATTCAGAAAGTCAAAATTCGAGTGGTTGAGCAACGATACAACGAAAATATCGCTTTAGTTCAGGGTTTACAAAGTACAGATCAGGTAAGTCGTATCCAGTTTGAAGATTCTGATATCAATAAAAAAGTGACGCTTACAACCGAAAAAAATAAATAAGGTAGCAAATAGCTTATGTGGTTTACCCGAATTAGTGTGAAGTACCCCGTTTTTACCATCATGATGATGCTCAGTCTAATGGTACTCGGGTTAGCATCTTGGAAACGTATGACCGTTGAAGAGTTTCCAAATATTGATTTCCCATTCGTAGTCGTCACTACGCAATATGCGGGCGCTTCACCTGAAGCAGTTGAATCGGACATTACCAAAAAACTCGAAGATCAAATCAATACCATTTCGGGTATTAAACAAATTACTTCACGCTCAAGTGAAGGGCTTTCGATGGTGATTGCAGAGTTTAATCTTGATACGTCTTCGGCTATTGCAGCACAGGATGTTCGCGACAAAATTGCTCCAGTTATTGCCCAATTCCGCGATGAAATTGATACACCGATTGTACAACGCTACGATCCATCATCTAGCCCAATTATGTCAGTCGTGTTTGAATCGAATAGCATGAGCTTGGCTCAATTAAGCTCCTATGTAGACAAAAAAATTGTACCTCAGCTTAAAACTGTTTCTGGTGTGGGTAATGTCAATTTACTAGGTGATGCTAAACGTCAAATTCGGATTAAGGTTCATCCTGAACAATTACAAAGCTATGGTATTGGTATTGATCAGGTCATTAACACCCTAAAAAATGAAAATATAGAAGTACCTGCAGGAACCTTACAACAAAAGAATTCTGAACTGGTTGTTCAGATTCAATCAAAAGTCATCCATCCTCTTGGATTTGGTGATTTAGTTATTGCTAATAAAAATGGTTCCCCTATTTTTCTAAAACAAGTAGCAACCGTTGAAGATACTCAAGCAGAACTGCAATCAAGTGCTTTTTATAATGGAAGAACAGCGGTTTCTGTCGATATTTTAAAAAGTTCCGATGCCAATGTAATTCAGGTTGTTGATAAGACTTATCAAACCTTAGAGAAGCTAAAAGCTCAAATGCCTGCGGGTTTGAATTATAAAGTCGTCGCTGACAGCTCTAAAGGTATTCGTGCTTCAATTAAAGACGTTGTTCGCACCATTATTGAAGGAGCGGTCTTAGCGGTTTTAATTGTTTTACTCTTTTTGGGTTCCTTCCGATCTACTGTTATTACAGGTTTAACCTTACCGATTACCCTACTTGGCACATTAACATTCATCTGGGCATTTGGGTTTAGCATTAACATGATGACACTGTTGGCCCTGTCACTGAGTATTGGTCTATTAATTGATGATGCGATTGTGGTTCGGGAAAACATTGTCAGACATACAGAGCTCGGCAAAGACCATGTCACTGCGGCTTTAGATGGTACTAAAGAAATTGGGTTAGCAGTACTCGCAACCACACTCACCATTGTGGCGGTATTTTTACCAGTTGCCTTTATGGGAGGCTTAATTGGGCGTTTCTTCTATCAATTCGGGGTAACTGTAAGTACGGCTGTTCTTATTTCCATGTTCATCAGCTTTACACTCGACCCAATGCTTTCCGCACACTGGAAAGATCCTGTAAAGAAAAAAGAAAGTCGACTGCAACGTTTCTTTAACTATATTTCTAATCTATTAGATGGCCTAACGCACATCTATGAAAAGCTTTTAAAGCTTGCCTTACGCTTTCGTTTCATCACGGTCATTATTGCAATTGTTTCATTGGTTGTGGCATTAGGCTTATCAAAAATGATCGGAACCGAATTTGTACCTACACCAGATAAAGGTGAAATTCGTATTCAGTTCGAAACCCCAGTTGATTCTTCTTTAGAATATACCCAAGCAAAATTACATCAGGTTGATCAGATTATTAGGCAATTCCCTGATGTCGTTTCTACTTATGGAGTGGTTAATAGTGAAGTCGACTCCGGTAAAAACCATGCAGGTTTAGGGGTCACCTTAAAACCAAAACAAGAACGTAGCGCAGACCTGACAACACTTAACAATGAGTTCCGTGATCGTTTACAAAGTGTAGCTGGCATCCGAGTGACTTCAGTCGCTGCTGCTCAAGACTCAGTGTCTGGTGGTCAAAAGCCAATCATGATTTCTATTAAAGGATCTGATCTAAATGAACTACAAAAAATCTCGGATCGTTTCATGGCTGAAATGGAAAAAATTGATGGTGTGGTCGATTTAGAAAGCTCTTTCAAAGAACCTAAACCGACTTTAGGTGTACATATTAACCGTGTACTGGCCAGTGATTTAGGTTTATCTGTTTCTCAAATTGCGAATGCGATTCGACCACTCATTGCAGGTGACAATGTCACAACATGGGAAGATCGTGACGGCGAAACTTATGATGTGAATATCCGTTTAAATGAAAATAAACGTGTGCTTCCCCAAGATGTACAGAACCTATATCTCAACTCGAATAAAACCAATGCAAATGGGCAAAATATTTTAGTTCCATTAAGCGCCGTAGCCACAACCCAAGAAAAACTTGGAGCTTCGCAAATTAACCGACGTGACCTTGAACGTGAAGTTTTAATTGAAGCAAACACTTCAGGACGTCCAAGTGGGGATATCGGTCAAGATATCGATAAAATGCAAAAAGCATTCAAATTGCCAGCTGGTTATACCTTTGATACTCAAGGGGCAAATGCCGATATGGCTGAATCTGCGGGTTATGCGTTAACGGCAATTACCCTTTCGATTGTATTTATTTATATTGTGTTGGGTTCTCAGTTTAATAGTTTTATTCACCCTGCTGCGATTATGGCATCTTTACCATTGTCCCTGATTGGTGTCTTCCTGGCCTTATTCTTATTTAGGAGTACCCTAAATCTATTTTCAATTATTGGCATTATTATGCTGATGGGGCTGGTAACCAAAAACGCGATTTTGCTTATCGACTTTATTAAAAAAGCGATGGAAGATGGGATAAGTCGTTATGATGCTATTTTACAAGCAGGCAAAACCCGTTTACGCCCAATTTTGATGACAACAAGTGCGATGGTAATGGGTATGGTTCCATTAGCTCTAGGTCTAGGTGAAGGTGGTGAACAAAGTGCACCAATGGCTCATGCTGTAATTGGGGGTGTCATTACCTCTACCTTATTGACTCTTGTGGTTGTCCCCGTCATTTTCACTTATCTGGATGACTTGAAAAACTTTATGCTGCGTCAAACCCGACGATTCATGTCATAATGCAGCGACTATCGTATAATCCGCGTTTTTATAACGCTTAACTTTTAGGACTTTTTCCATGCGCGCAAGCCGCTTTTTATTTGCAACGTTGAGAGAAACCCCAAACGATGCTGAAGTGATTTCACATCAGCTCATGTTACGTGCGGGGATGATTCGTAAATTGGCATCTGGTTTATATACATGGCTGCCGATGGGAACACGTGTGCTTAAAAAAGTTGATGCCATTGTTCGTGAAGAAATGAACCGTTCAGGTGCTATGGAAGTGTTCATGCCCGTAACTCAACCCGCAAGCTTGTGGGAAGAATCGGGTCGTTATGAACAATATGGTCCTGAATTATTACGTTTCAAAGATCGTCACGACAACCCGTTTGTGCTTGGTCCTACACATGAAGAAGTGATTACCGATTTAGCACGTAACGAGCTAAAAAGTTATAAACAGCTTCCTGTAAATTTCTATCAAATTCAAACTAAATTCCGTGATGAGATCCGCCCACGTTTTGGTGTAATGCGTTCACGCGAGTTCATCATGAAAGATGCTTATTCTTTCCATGCAACTCAAGAATCATTACAAGAAACTTATGATGTGATGTATGACACCTATAGCCGTATTTTCACTCGTTTAGGTTTAGATTTCCGCCCAGTACAAGCAGATACAGGTTCAATTGGTGGTTCAGCTTCACATGAATTCCACGTATTAGCTGCAAGCGGTGAAGATGACATTGCATTTTCAACTGAGTCTGATTATGCAGCAAACGTTGAAATGGCTGAAGCTGTTTTAGTGGGTGAGCGTGCAGCGCCTACACAAGAATTTAAATTGGTTGAAACACCTAATCAAAAAACAATTGCTGATGTTTGCCAGTTCTTAAATGCTGATCCTAAACAATCTGTAAAAGCATTATTGGTTCAAGGCGTTGCTGATGAGAAAGGCAATGTACCTGTCGTTGCCCTATTCTTACGTGGTGACCACGAACTGAATGAAATTAAAGCCGAGAAGCATCCTTTAGTGGCCGCTCCTCTCGCGTTTGCCACAGAAGAACAACTTCAAGCATTTGGCTTAACTGCTGGCTTCACTGGTCCACAAGGTTTAGTTGAAAAAGGCATCACTGTAATTGTTGACCGTGCTGCATCTGTTCTTTCTGACTTCGTTGCTGGTGCAAATGAGGCAGACAAACATGCTGTAGGCGTAAACTGGGAACGTGATGCACAGATTACTGAAGTTTTCGATTTACGTAATGTGGTTGAAGGTGACCCATCTCCAGATGGTAAAGGTACACTACAAATTAAACGCGGTATTGAAGTGGGCCATATTTTCCAACTTGGTACTAAATACTCTGAAGCTTTAGGATGTAAAGTTCTCGGTGAAGATGGCAAACCATTTACAGTAACAATGGGCTGTTATGGTATTGGTGTGACACGTGTAGTTGCAGCTGCAATTGAACAAAACTACGATGACAAAGGGATTATTTGGCCACAAGCAATTGCTCCTTTTGAAATCGCAATTGTTCCAATGAATGCACACAAGTCACCACGTACTCTTGAAGCAGCAGAAGCGCTTTATGCAGAACTTCAAGCCCAAGGCTTTGACGTATTACTTGATGACCGTAACGAACGTCCGGGTGTTAAATTCTCTGACCTTGAATTAATGGGTATTCCACATCGTATTGTGATTGGTGAAAAAGGTCTTGATGCTGGTACTTTTGAATATAAAGGTCGCCGTGATGCTGAAGCGAGCAATTTAACTAAAGAAGAACTTTTAGCTAAATTAGCGCGTTAATAAATACATAAATAAAAAAGCAGCTTTTAGAAGCTGCTTTTTTTAATTTAATTTTATGCCTGAACTGTTAAGTCTTTAATCGTTGTGGAAGATCCATTGTTTTTAACCGATTCAATGCCTTTATCTCGTGAAGCTTCACTGGCATAAAACTGGCTTGAACCAATAATTTGATGATTTGCAGCTTTTAAATTGAAGTAAGGTTTCCCATTTTTTGCAGTTAAACGATCATATCGCGCATCGTCACTACTATTTTTTTGAACTGACTCAATACCATTGACTGCTGATGCTTTCGCTTTATATAGCTCACTATTTAAAATAATTTCGCCATTACCAGCCTTAAGTACAAAGCGATATTGTCCATCATTCGCTTGTGTAATTTCGTACCATCCTGCCATATGAACCTCGTTTTTTTGTTGGTGTGGGTATGACTTTCGTTATTATTCTGGACGAAAGTTAATTCTTCTTAATGACAATATAAATGAGCTCTTAAGCTTTGGATAGTCTACTTTTTATACATTATCGTAATAAAATTATAAGGATGTTGAAATGTAAAAAGGTAGAGATCACGCCTGCAATCTCTACCAAAATGTAATTAAAATTAACAAATTAAGCTTTTTTTACAAATTCAGATTTTAACTTCATCTGACCAATACCATCAATTTTACAGTCAATATTGTGACCATCACTTGCGTCTGGAACTAAACGAATACTTTTTACTTTTGTTCCGACTTTAACAACTGAAGAAGAACCTTTAATTTTTAAATCTTTAATTACAGTAACGCTATCGCCATCCGCCAAAACGTTTCCATTAGCGTCTTTAATAATTTCTTGCTCTTCAGTTACTAAAGCTTCCCCTTCTTTCCACTCATGTGAGCATTCTGGACAAATTAATAAATCGCCGTCTTGATATGTATATTCTGATTGGCATTTTGGACAGTTTGGCAAAGACATAAAAAAATCTCAAAAAGTATATTATGCGAGATATGACTCATTTTTTAAAGTTTTAAATAAAAGACTTTTACCAAAAAAAAATTTATATATTTAACTTTTGCTCTTTTCTAATAAGTATTCTTTTAAAATAATCGCATGATTATGTTCCACATCTTTAGCCGAATATAAAAGTGTAACTTTATGATGTGAAACGATTTCTAATAACTCTTTAACTGCAGGGTTGGTTTCTAGTTCTTTTAAATAACGTTGTTTGAACTCATCCCAATGTTCTGCAGACTCTGCATGAAACCACTTACGAAGTTCAGTTGAAGGAGCTATTTCTTTTAACCATACATCTAAATGAGCATTTTCTTTGCTAATCCCTCGACTCCATAGTCGATCAACTAAAATTCGCTTACCGTCATCACCGCTTACATCGTCATAAATTCTTTTAATTTGTATGTTCATATCTTTATCTCACAAGAAGGCGACACATTGAGCTTCATATGATCATTCAATATTTTGTTCATTTTTGATAGTGTTTAAAAAATAAAAAATGAGTAGTTTTTCTACTCACTTTTTATTTAAATCTCAATTAAAAAAAGACAATTATTGATCTGGAATGTCGGCTTCTACTAACAACTTCAATAAAGATAAAGACTCTTGCCAGCCTAAATAGCATGCTTCCACAGGAATAACTTCAGGTATTCCTTCTTGGGTAATGTGTATTTCTGTGCCGACCAATACTGTTTTTAATGTAATGGTGACCTGCATCGTGCCTGGTAAATTTGCGTCGTCAAATTGGTCGTTATAACGAATTAATTCATTGGGAACCAGTTCAACATAAGTTCCCCCAAATGAATGCGTTGACCCGGTTGAGAAATTGGTAAAGCTCATTTTGTATGAGCCCCCTACTTTTGCATCAAAACTATGAACCTTCGCGGTAAAACCGTGAGGTGCCATCCATTTAACTAAAGCATCTGGGTCAAGAAAAGCACGATAAACTCGTTCAGCTGGTGCCTTAAACACTCGATGTAATTTTACTGTACCTGTTGCCATTGTCTTCTCCTTATTTTAAGTCCATTTAAGTTATAAAAATTATGTTGAATAGCTTAAACCGTAGAATTTCTTTTAACGTATATTTTTGGTGTTTTTTTGACCTAAACCTATTGTTTTATACAAAAGTAAATTACGAAAACTATGGCTGATTTTTTAGTAAAAATGGAGCAAAATAGTCAGCAATCATAAAGAAACATATTGAATTTGAGATTAATCATGAGTCTGCTCGCTTTCTCCTCATATGCATTAAACGGTGTAGATGCACAAAAGTTTTTACAAGGCCAAGTGACTGTAGATACTGAACGTTTAGCTGAAAATGAAACACGCTATACAGCCATTTGTGATCTTAAAGGCCGCATCCATTTTGGCTTGTGGCTAAAAAAGAATAATGCAGAAAGTTTTGACATTATTGTCACTCAAGATCAAGCTGAAGAATTCGCGAAGCACATTAAAAAATATGGTGCTTTTTCAAAAATGACCTTAAGTGAACAAGGTGCTGTATTCCCAAAAGTTGTGAATGGCCATACTGAGTTCAGCTCTACAGAAACTGATATTTCCGAATGGCAAAAACAAGCCATCGTGACAGGTCAAGCATGGATTGCTCAAGCGACTGAACATGAGTTTCAGCCACAAGAATTACGTTTACATCAACGCGAAGGCGTCAATTACGATAAAGGCTGTTACTTAGGTCAAGAAATTGTGGCGCGCCTTTGGTTTAAAGCAAAACCAAAACACTGGTTGCATTTAGTTCAAGGTACAGGTGATGCACCTGCTCCAGCAACTCAACTGCACAATGACGTAGAAGTGGTTAATAGTACCCAAACTACTGACGGTTATATTGCCTTAGTTGTTGCGAAACCCGCCGCCCTTCAAGAATTAGGTCTTCAAGTTTTAGATTTACCAGAAGCTTTAAGTGGTGATGTTGCTAGACCACAATAATTATATTTAATAAATTAAAAGCCCGTGGATAAATCTACGGGCTTTTCTATAGATACAAAATTCTAATGAATTCATTAAATTAGGGCATCAATTTTTTAAGTTTTCTATGCCATCATAATCCATGTTGTAATCTAAGAGAAAAAATATGAAAACTAAACTTGCTACACTCTTGTTGAGTTTGGCTTTTTTCGGTTCTGCTCATGCTGATGTTAAAACACTTGAACAAAATCTGAAGACAAATTATCCAGACCTCCCTGTAAAAGGTGTCTATCAGTCACCTGTCGCTGGAATTTATGAAGTCTATACAAGTGGCCGTATTGTTTATACCAATCAAGATGCAAAATACTTTTTTGTAGGCAATTTAGTTGATATCAAACAACAAAAAAATATGACAGAAGAGCGAATTGCCGAATTGGGTAAAATTGATGTTAAAAGTCTTCCATTAAATCAGGCAATTAAATACGTCAAAGGTAAAGGAGAACGTACTCTTTATATTTTCAGTGACCCTGATTGCCCTTACTGCCAGCGTCTAGAACAAAATATGGTTGGGGTGGATAACGTAACGGTATATGTATTCTTATATCCGCTGACCAGCTTACATCCAAATGCTGAAAAGGTTTCTAATCAAATCTGGTGCTCTAAAAACCCTTCAGAAGCTTGGACAAATTATATGCTTAACCGTAAATTGCCAGCGGCTGGCAAAAGCTGTACAAGTCCAATTCAGAAAAATATTGCTTTAGGCCAGAAATTAAATATAGATGGCACACCAACTCTGTTCTTACAAGATGGTCAAAGAATCTCTGGCGTACCAAGTGATGCAAAACAGATTGAAGCATTATTACAGTCAGTAAAATAATCCAATACGCCACTCTCTTAAGTAGAGTGGCGTATTACTTTTCTCCATAGTTTGCTTTATAGACATCGTTTTATATACAAATCGGCTGTTTACTTTCGCCCATCAATATTTATGATGAGAAATTGAATTGAGCTAATACATCGATGGAATGATGTAGCTACAAAGTAAAAGGTTAAAAAGAAATGAAGAAATTACTTATCGCCAGTCTAATTGCCATTTCAAGTTCATCAATCTTTGCAGCAGACACTACGACATCTGCAGCTAAAAACGATGTATTTAAACAGGCTGAGCAGCTATACGCAGCAAAAAATTATTCTGCTGCCTTTCAAGAAGTCCAACGTCTTGCACAAACAGGAAATGCTCAAGCCATCTATAACTTAGGCTATATGACACAAATGGGCCAAGGCACTGCCAAAGATAATGCCAAAGCTCTAAAATATTATGAAGATGCCTCAAATAAAGGTTATGCTCAAGCGAGTTACACGCTTGCACAAATTTATGAGACTGGTGAATTAGGTGTTGCCAAAGATAGCAACAAATTCAGTCAATATATTCAAAAGGCAGCAGCTCAAGGTTCTGATGATGCAACTGTCAAAATAGCGACCATTTTATTTGCGCAGAAAAAACCTCAATCTCACCAAATTGCTTTACAAAAGCTAGCGCCTTTGATTAGAAAAGGAAACTACCCTGCTATTCAGGTCAAAGCGCTTTATGATATTAGCCAAGGGGTTGAAAATAAAAATCCTTTAATGAAACGCCAAGGCATTGAAGCTTTACAAACAATTGCCCAAAAGGGTTATGCGCCTGCATCTATGGCTTTAGCAACCATGATGGCAAATGGCAATATCATTCCTCAGAACTTGCCTCAAGCAAAACAGATCTTTACTGAGCTTGCTAAGCAAAATGTTCCTAATGCTAGAGAATCTTTAGCTTCGGTCGAAAAAATTATTGCTGAGAAGAATAAACAAGCTGCCGCCGCTCCTACGCAGCCAGCTCCTAAAAAATAGTAAAGAGACAATGCCCCACATGGGGCTTTTCTTTTACCACCACAAAGCAATAAGCCCACTCACCCCCATAAAGCCAATAATGGTACTAATCATTAAGGGGGTTAATGCTCTTTCATTTAAACCGTAGGCTTGCCCAAAAATACCAAAAGCGATCGGCATTGGCAGCGCAGCAAGTAAAGTGCCAGCATATAACATCTCTTGGCTCACGTTTGGCAGTAAAAGGAACAGCCCCAAAATCACAACAGGCATAAGGATGACATTAAATCCAGCCAACAATATACTTTGAAAATTCAGGGCGGTAATACCAATACCAACCAAGCTGCCACCAATAGCAAATAATGCTAGAGGAGAAGCTGTTCTTCCTAAAAGTTCTAAGGCTTGTCCAAGTTTTGAAGGCAGATGAATATCTAGCAAAATGCAGCTCATCCCAACTAAAATTGCAATAATTACAGGGTTTTTAAGTAAATTAATGAATGTTTTTTTCAGTAAAGGCAAAAGCCGTTGCTGTTGATGCAAACCCGCTTCTGCCAAAATAAGCATTAAAGCAACTATTAATAAATTTTCGATAATTAAGGTTAAAGATATATAGATTGCAGCATGACTCCCCATTAGCATGGTTAGAATCGCTGTACCCATAAAACCTGTATTTGACATAGAAGCGCCCATCGATATGACTGCACTATGTGTTAGGCTATTTTTAAAATACTTGCGGTAAAGGATAAAAGCCAAAAAAAACAAGATTAAAGAGCCGCCACCATAAGCAATAAAATAAGCTGGGTGCCAAATATCTTGTAAGTTTTTATTGGCTAAAGATTGGATTAAAAAAGCAGGTAAAGAAATTTTAATAACAAATGCACTCAGAGCCTTAATTTGTTCAGGTGTTACCAGTTTAATGAGGACACTACAGTACCCCATCAATAATAAAATCAAAATTGGTAAAATTACCTGAAAAACCACAGACTACTTCCTCACTCATTTCAAAAGAAAAACGGGCAAATCTTAATTTGCCCGAATATTAAAAACTAAAAAGAATCAAAAAGCTGTTTTAAGCCATGTGGTTGGCAACGCAAATATTGAGAAGCAATTTTGACTTTTGCACCCAATGTAGCAGCAGCATGCCATGGCCAACGTGGGTCATATAACATTGCACGCGCAAGACCAATGGCATCAGCTTGCTGGTTTTCTAAAATTTGTTCAGCATGCTGTGGGTCAGTAATAAGCCCTACCGCAATCACAGGAATAGCTACATGTTTTTTAACCTGTTCCGCGAAAGGAACTTGGTAACCTGCTCCAATAGTAATATTTTGATGCTCATGTAAACCGCCACTAGAGACATGAATATAGGCCGCGCCTAACTGCTCTAAGGCTTTTGATAAACCAACCGTAGACTCAATATCCCACTGCTCATTGCCATCCATCCAATCTGTTGCAGATAAACGTACCCCTACCGGATAACCTTCGGGAACAGCAAGTTTAATTGCCTGAAGAACCTCAAGCGTCATACGCATACGGTTTTCTAAAGAGCCACCATATTCGTCAGTACGTTGATTGGCAATTGGCGATAAGAATTGGTGTAGCAAGTAACCATGAGCAGCATGTACCTCAATTAGCTCAAAGCCCGCTTCAACTGCACGTTTTGCCGCAGCTGCAAAGTCTTGTTGAATTTGTTTAATCTCGGCAATGGTTAAAGCATGTGGCGCTGCATCGTGAACCGAAAAAGTACTTGTACTTGGAGCAACTGTTTGCCAACCATGTGGCTGATCTTTTGCAATTTGGCCTTTACCTAACCAAGGCTTTTCAGTAGATGCCTTACGTCCAGCATGAGCTAATTGAATTCCAAATGGCATAGGAGAAAGTGTTTTAACTTTTCCCAATAAAGTTTTGATCTGGTCACGTTGCTGATCATTCCAAAGGCCAAGGTCTGCATAACTAATTCGACCTTCCGCCTGTACAGCTGTAGCTTCCACAATACATAGCCCAGCTCCAGACAACGCGTAATTTGCCCATTGCTGTTCATGCCAATAGGTAATTTCGCCTTCATCTGTTGCCGAATATTGGCACATTGGGGCAATTACAATTCTATTGACCAGTTGTAGTGAATCGAAATTAACCGTTTCAAATAATTTTGCCATTTTTAATTCCTAGAATTGTTTAATTACACGTAAACCTGCACTCCAGTTACGTCCATCAGCAGGTTCGAAATAGCGGCTATTACCGTCATTTACAATAACTGAACCTGCATATTTTTTATCAAAGAGGTTATCTACACGAGCAAAGCTATTGACTTTCCAATCGCCCATTACCCATGCATAACCAACATTTGCTGAGGTTACACTGTAGCTCGGTGCTGCGTCACTGTTGGTATCATTCACGTATACTTTGTCCATATACTGTACATCTACACCACCATATAGACCGTGCGATGGCTGCCATGCCAAAGAGGCATAAGCTTGGTTTTTGGCAATACCTGGTATGGCATTTCCTGTTGGAATTGCTGAAGCGAGAACTTTGTTGTCTTGATCAAGTTTTTCAGGAACGTTCGCATCAAAAGTCGCATCTAAATATGTATAACTTGCAGTCGCAGTTAAATCTCGCCACAACTTTTTATTCCATGCAAACTCTACACCTTCACGTAAGGTTTTATCTGCATTACGAAAGGTTGAACGCCCCCCTAAGTTTCCCGCTGAAACAATATCATTCTTAGTCTTTGTTTGGAAAACTGCCAAAGTAAAATCACCTAAAAGATTTTGTGACTTTAAGCCTGTTTCATAGGTATCGCTTGTAGATGGTTTTAAACCAAAGTTAAAACCTGACTTTGAAATATCAGTGTGATAAGCCATTTCAGTAAAAGTTGGTGTTTCAAAACCTTTGGCATAACTTACATAGGCCATGAGTTCAGGTAAAATTTGCCAACTTAAAGCAGCAGAAGGTAAAACTTTCTCGTAATCCGTTTTGCCACTATCATCACCGTTAACAGTCCCATACTCATCAGGCCCTGAAGTAAAATGATCTTTTGACTTGTAATGGACATTGCTATAACGCACACCCGTGTCTAAACGCCACGTAGGTAAGAACTGCCATGAAGCTTGTAAATATGGATCGATATTCCATAAAGTATTGTCTTCATCACGGCGTAAATTACCTTTGACGCCATAAATACCATCCGCATTAAAATTTTCAAAGCCTTTACGTTCCTCATCCATTGCATCGAATGCAACCCCGATGCTTACAGTGGTATTTGGTAGTAGTTCTTTACCTGTCCAACGGAAATCAGCACCATAATAATTACGTTCAAAATCAATGACTCCGCCAGCATGCTTAGGGCTCTTTTGACCTGTATAAACTGGCTTACCATTTTCCACTACTACCTGACCTTGTGGGATAGATTGATATTGAGTAACTTGGCGATTGCCTAAATATGCCATGGCGTACAGTTCGTGCTGATCATTGATTGGTTTAAACCAAGTTATACCTGTTTGAGTTTGTTCAATATCTTTGCGCGCGTTAAACCCCCATTTTTTTACATAAGGAGCAATCTGTTTTGGGTTTGCTTGCCAATCCTTACGCTCTAACCCCATTGGATCATCGGCATGGATTTTTACATAATTGGTTACCCAGTTGATTTTACTACCATCATCAAGATTCCAGCTGAGCTTTGCATTATTTAACACTTTTTCTGCACCGCTATGTTCGCGGTAACCGTCGGTATCAAAGTATGATGAGCTAATAATATAACTTGGTTCATTCGCCCCTTTTGCCCCACCTTGCAGCACAAGTCCTGCTCGGCTTTTATCATGGCTACCCCCCGAATAACTGAGCTCAATTGAGTCCTTCCCTTGCCCTTCTTTAGTAGAAGTTAAAATAGTGCCGCCCGATGAATTTCCATAAAGTGAAGAAAAAGGTCCTGTTAGAACTTCAACATGATCAAGACTGCTTAAGTCGATATTAGATGTTTGGCCCTGCCCATCTGGCATTGTTGCAGGGATACCATCCACATAAAGACGAATACCACGGACACCAAACGTAGAACGTGCACCAAAACCACGCATAGATAGCTGTAGATCTTGCGCATAATTTTCACGGTTACGAATCTGTAAACTCGGTATGCCCTTCACAACTTCAGTTAAATTTACTTGTGAAGAACTATCCACTTGAGGTGCCTCGATTCGGAAAACCGAAGCTGGTGTTTGTAAATAACCAGTGTCAGTACGTGTCGCTTCCACATGTAAAGTTGGTAATTTGGCAACGTCTGAATTTAAGTCTTCTGCCCAAACAAGTGGGCTAGAAATACAGCCCATACTCATCAAAATACAGTAATGAAGTCGGTCTAAGCGTAATAAGGACATGCTTATTTCCTTTATTTATATTATAGTTATGATAACAAAAAGCAGTGTCTTGTCTGGATATAGAATTCGGTCTACATTGTTGTAAATCTGGAACGCTCGTTTTGCCATATAAGTTTGTTTGCCAAATGAGAATTATCGACTTAATGATGGATGATCTTTCCAGCAATACCGTTCAGGCCAGTCTTTTGCTTCCTCGGCATAATCAATTCCAATACGTGGCGTTAAAACCACTTCTGGCTGTGTAGTGGCTGCTTCAATCCATAGTCCAGATTCTTCACCTAAAGTCTGGCCCTTTAAGGTCCGATCAATGCCCAAATAACGTGTCAGTTTGCCGGGTCCAGCCAAAAGCTTATATTCTTTTTTAGTTGAAGCACTATTTAAAAATGCTGATCGAATCATCACTCCTTCAGGTACACCTTCTGTTTGAGTAATAATGTTGAGCATTTCATACATGCCATAAATTAAATAGACATAAATGGTACCACCATGGCGATACATCACCTCTGTCCGTGCGGTACGTTTGCCATTGTAGCTATGGCAGGCTTTATCGCGAACGCCCAAATAAGCTTCTGTTTCACTAATTGTACAGCGGATAACTTGTCCATCCGGCTGTCGCTTACATAATACGCAGCCGATTAAATCATATGCTACTTCCGAAGTTTCTCGTTGAAACCAGCTTAATGGTAAAATATCTGACATAGTATTCTCTGAAATATTACATACCACACGTTATACTTGATTAATCCAGTATATCTGTTAATTTCGCGAGTTGGCATGCCTGAGTTACCCGAAGTCGAAACCACCAAAACCAGTTTATTTCCATTATTGAATCAAAAAGTTCTAAGTGTTGAAGTACGCAATCCTAGCTTACGCTGGCCTATACCAGATAATGTTCAGAAACTTGTTGGACAACGTCTCATTGGGTTAAATCGACGTTCAAAATATATTTTGGCAGAGTTTGAACAAGATCAAATGCTCTGGCATTTAGGAATGTCGGGTAGCTTTCGCCTGTGTCAACCAAACGATGAATTGAGAAAACACGATCATCTCATTATTCAATTTGAAGATCAGCAGTTACGTTACCATGACCCACGTCGTTTTGGCTGTATTCTTTGGCTTAACCCTGAAACTCAAGGCAAACTCATCGATACTTTAGGACCAGAGCCTTTAAGTACTGACTTTCATGCAGAATATTTAGCTTCTAAACTCAAGAATAAATCTGTCGGCATAAAAATTGCACTCATGGATAATCATGTAGTGGTTGGTGTTGGCAATATCTATGCAACTGAAAGCTTGTTTAATGTTGGCATTCATCCAGCACAGCCCGCTGGTGATTTAACCATGCAACAGATTGAGAAACTGGTTGTTGAGATTAAGCGAATTTTGAAGTCAGCAATTGATTTAGGCGGCTCGACTTTACGAGACTACAGCAATGCCATGGGTGAAAATGGTTATTTTCAACAGACTTTACTCGCTTATGGTCGTGCCGGAGAAATGTGTGTTAACTGTGAAACCACATTAGAAAACTTAAAACTCGGTCAGCGTGCCAGCGTATTTTGCCCACAGTGCCAACCACTTAAAAAGCTGAGAAAGCCTTAATTTTTTGGAGGAAGACAACATGCAAACAGCAATTGTCCGACATATTTTAGTCAAAGATAAAGACTTAGCCGAACAGCTGAAAAAGAAGCTACAAAGTGGTGCTGACTTTGCCAAACTTGCCAAGCAATACTCCACCTGTAATTCGGCAAAACGTGGTGGTGAACTTGGTGAAGTCAAAAAAGGGCAATTGGTGCCTGTCATTGACAAAGTAGTTTTTACAGCTGCTGAACGTGTGTTACAAGGTCCAATCAAAAGCCAGTTTGGCTATCATCTCTTAGAAGTTAAATTCAGAATGACTGGCTTACGTTGATTTCAGCATTTTACTTGTAATTGTGAGAAGCTTTAGCCTGCATATTGACTTGATATGTCCAGGCTTTAACATACTCACCCGATTCTAATTTTATATCTGCTGTCACACGTTGGTATTGAAAACCTTCAAAATCATCTAACATTTGCCAGTTTTCTGCTAACTTTTCTGTGCTAAACAAATAGCCTTCTACCCAATCTGCTTCTGGATCTAACTCTAAAGCCTTTAAACCTTTGTCTGGTCCCCAATCTAAAATATGAATCACTCCTCGTACACTCGCTTTTGTCCAGTTACCACCAATCTGCTCTAAAATATGAGCATTTGCTTTATTAGGGCATAAAGTTCCATATACAAAAAGCTGATTCATTAATTTATGTTCCTTGTTCTATCTGCTTAGCTAAACTTAACTGTGATTTAGCAAGTTTATCAATATCTCTGGTCCAGTATAAAATGCTATGTAATAAAAAACGGTACTCTAGGTACCGTTTTTTATACTCAAATTCTTTTTATTAAGCTTGTTTTTTCAACTCATCACGAATTTCACGTAATAATTGGATATCTTCTGGAGTTGCAGCTGGAGCTTCTGGCTCATTCTTATCACGGCGAAGTTTGTTTAATAATTTCACCATTAAGAACACAACCCAAGCCAAAATCAGGAAGTTAATTAAAATGGTCAGGAAGTTACCATAAGTTAATACATTGATACCTGCTTTTTGTAAGGCATCTAGAGATTGTAAGTTATTAGGGTTTGCACCTAACACGATAAATTTCTGCGAGAAATCAACACCACCACCAGTAATTACAGTGATAAGCGGCATGATGATATCTTTTACTAACGAGTCTACGATTTTGCCAAAAGCACCACCAATAATTACACCAATGGCTAAATCCATCATATTGCCTTTAATGGCAAATTCTTTAAATTCTTGAATAATACTCATCTAAACATCTCCAGATGTAGGGGGGAGGAACACATCATATTTTTCTTTTTTCACTGGCCTCTTATCCGTCTAGATAGTACTCGCCATGATATTGATAATTTAATATTTTTTTCAAAAAAAGAAAGCTATTTCACACTTTAACAACATATTTGCTTACAAGAAAAATATGACTTTAAGTTTACTTTCAGCTTTACCAGTAAGCAATAAAAAACCGCTAAACGAATTTAGCGGTTTTTCTTTTTTATTTAAGAAAAATTATTTATCACGGTTACGTTTACGTTCGTTTTCAGTCAAGTAACGCTTACGGATACGAATTGATTTTGGAGTAACTTCTACTAACTCGTCATCTTCAATAAATTCAAGAGCTTGTTCAAGCGTGAATTCAATTGCAGGTGTTAAAGTTAAAGCATCATCAGTACCAGACGCACGAACGTTAGTTAACTGTTTCGCTTTAGTTGGGTTTACAACCATATCGTCTGAACGAGAGTTAATACCTACGATCATACCTTCGTAAACTTCTAACTGTGGTTTAGCGAATAAACGACCACGGTCTTGTAAGCTGAATAATGCATAGCCCAAGCATGTACCTTGAACCATAGAAATCAACACACCGTTTTGACGCTTCGCAACAGTACCTTGTTTAAGAGGACCATAATGCGAGAAGCTTGAAGTCATAATACCAGTACCAGAGGTCATGGTTAAGAATTCAGAACGGAAACCAATTAAGCCACGTGAAGGAACAGTTGCTTCAATACGGATACGGCCTTTACCGTCAACTTCCATATTGGTCATTTCACCTTTACGGTGACCCATTTGTTCCATTACAGCGCCTTGGTGCTGCTCTTCAACGTCAAACGTTACGTTTTCGTAAGGTTCTTGTTTTTCACCATCAATTTCTTTAATGATTACTTGCGGACGTGATACACCTAATTCGAAGCCTTCACGACGCATGTTTTCAATTAAAACTGAAAGGTGAAGTTCACCACGGCCAGATACTTTGAAACGGTCTGGACTGTCAGTATCTTCAACACGTAAAGCTACGTTGTGAATTAATTCGCGGTCAAGACGCTCACGAATATTACGTGAAGTTACGAATTTACCTTCTTTACCAGCAAACGGAGAGTTGTTTACTTGGAAAGTCATAGACACTGTAGGCTCATCTACAGATAAAGGTGGTAATGCTTCAACGTTTTTCGGATCACAAATCGTGTCAGAAATGTTAAGTGCATCAATACCAGTAATACATACGATATCGCCTGCAGATGCAGAATCAACATCAATACGCTCTAAACCATGGTAACCCATGATTTTTAAGATACGGCCGTTACGTGTATTGCCTTCTTTGTCAATTACAGTAACAGGAGTATTTAGTTTTACAGAACCACGTTGAATACGACCAACACCAATAACACCTACGAAGCTGTTATAGTCAAGTGATGAAATCTGCATTTGGAATGGACCATCAACATCAACAGCTGGTGGCTCAACGATGTCTACAATCGTTTCGAACAACGGAGTCATGTCTTCTGCAAGCTCTTCAGGAGCAGGACCCGCTACACCACGTAAACCTGATGCATAAACGATTGGGAAATCAAGTTGCTCATCAGTTGCGCCAAGGTTATCAAACAAATCAAACACTTGATCGATTACCCAGTCTGGACGCGCACTTGGCTTGTCAACTTTGTTGATAATCACGATTGGTTTTAAACCACGGGCAAAGGCTTTTTGAGTCACAAAGCGAGTTTGTGGCATTGGGCCTTCTTGTGAATCAACAAGAAGTAGTACGCAGTCAACCATCGACATTACACGTTCTACTTCACCACCGAAGTCGGCGTGTCCCGGGGTATCCACGATGTTGATACGATAAGTTGTATCTGTACGTTTGTCTAACCAAGTAATAGCGGTGTTTTTCGCTAAGATGGTAATACCACGTTCACTTTCAAGCGCATTCGAGTCCATGACACGCTCAATCTCGCCTGCTCGGTCACCGAGAGCACCTGATTGCTGAAGTAGTTTATCGACAAGTGTGGTTTTCCCGTGGTCGACGTGCGCAATAATTGCGATATTACGGAGATTTTTGATATCTGACATGAAAATTCGAAACGCCTAAAATTTGAGGGCAAATTATACAGAAAAACACTACTCTTGAGTAGTGACAGTTTATTGACATTGACAAAAAAATTTTCCAATAGTCTGTATTTCGTTTTGTAAAGATAGGTATCTCGATTAGAATAGCGCCAATTTGCGAAATTGCGGCGTATTTACTCCCATGTCCAATCAACCATCACAAGACCGTCTTGACCTCGTTTATGGGCTAGATGACCGACCAAAACCGTTCGTGGCTTTTTTGGCAGCCTTTCAACATTTGCTTGCAATTATTGTCCCGATTGTTACTCCCGGGCTTCTAATTTGCTTAGCATTAGGCGTTCCACGAAATGAAACCAATATGATTTTATCAATGTCTTTGGTCATTTCAGGAATCGCGACTTTCTTACAATGTAAAAAAGTTGGTCCGTTTGGTGCAGGCTTACTTATTGTTCAAGGTACAAGTTTTAACTTTATTGGCCCGATTATCGGTATTGGCAGTGCAATGGTTGCTGCAGGTACACCAGTCAATCAAGTTATGGCTGCTATTTTTGGTGTTGTGATTGCAGGTTCATTTATTGAAATGGGCGTATCACAAATTCTCCCATGGGTAAAAAAGCTAATTACTCCCCTTGTGACAGGTATTGTGGTACTCCTGATTGGTCTAACGCTCATTAAAGAAGGTTTGATTAGTATGGGCGGTGGTTATCAAGCCATGCAGGACCATACTTTTGCCAGTGCTGATAACCTTATAATGTCGTGTACGGTTCTTGCTATTATTATTGTCCTAAACCGTATTCGTATTGTCTGGATTAAAAGTTCAGCTATTTTAATTGCTTTAGTGATTGGCTACATTCTTGCCGGCTTTATGGGGTATCTAGACTTCTCTGGTCTAAAAGATGCACCCGTGATTCAAATTCCGACACCAATGCATTTTGGCTTAAGCTTCTCATGGGGCTTATTTATTCCAATGGCATTTATTTATTTGGTTACTTCTTTAGAAGCAATTGGTGACGTGACGGCAACCAGTAAACTATCAAACCAACCTGTAGATGGTCCTCAGTGGATGCAACGTATTAAGGGTGGTGTGTTAGTAAATGGTGCAAATTCACTACTTGCTGGCCTATTCAATACTTTCCCAAGCTCCGTGTTTGCCCAAAATAATGGTGTTATCCAATTAACTGGTGTAGCAAGTCGTTATGTAGGAATCTGGATTGCTGCTTTACTCATTTTATTAGGTCTATTCCCTGCTGTAGCTGGTGTAATACAAGCTGTTCCACAAGCCGTATTAGGTGGAGCAGTTATGGTAATGTTCGGCGCTGTTGCTGCCTCAGGTATTAATATTCTTTCATCAATTCATTTAGACCGCCGTGCTCTTTTAATTATTGCGATTTCACTTGCATTAGGCTTGGGTGTTGCTCAGGTGCCACAAATTTTGGAGCATCTGCCAGAATTATTTAAAAATATTTTTAGTTCCGGCGTAGCAACAGGCGGTATTGCAGCATTAATTTTAAATGTTGTACTCCCAGAAACACATAAATAACCAATTTTAATTTTGATTACTGCCCAGTTTTCACTGGGCATTCTTCTTCATGAGAGATGTACATGGACCCTAGAAGTGAAGTGATATTAAGACAACAAGACTATTTAAAAGGTAGGGTCTTGTTAATTAATGCACCGAATGACGCCCTAGTCAGTCAATTACCTACTGAGATTGATGCATCAGTCTGGACGTGGAATTATGCTGACTATCAGGGTTTTTTAAATGCAGGCGCAACAGCTCATTTCTCGGTTGAGTTTCCATTACAAGAATTTGATCAGGCTATAATTTTTGTTCCAAAATCAAAAGAGCTTTTAAACTATATATTGCATGTAGTGATGAGCCATCTGAAAATTGACCAATCAGTTTTTTTAGTAGGTGAAAAAAAAGGTGGTGTTGAGAGAGCGGCAAAACAACTACAAAGCTTTGGCAAAATACTTAAACTTGATAGTGCCCGACATTGTCAGTTATGGCATTTAAAAATTGAGAAAACTGAAAAGATCAAACCTCTTGAAAGCTGGTTAAAAACCTATACTGTTCAAGTAAATGAGCAAGAACTTACCATTTGTGCCCTACCCGGCGTTTTCAGCCAAACTCATTTAGATGTCGGCACTGCCGTTTTACTCCCTTATCTAAATCAGGTGAAATCAGGTAGAATTGCCGACTTCGGGTGTGGAGCTGGAATTATCAGTTGCTATTTGGCAAAAGCAAATTCAAGTAATATTATCCATGCCCTAGATATTGATGCCTTCGCTTTACAGTCAACGGAAATGACTTTTAGTCGAAATGGAATAGGTTCAGACCAGTTGAGATTGCAGCCTGTTACAGGAATTGCAGACGCCCCAACAGAACTTGATGCCATTGTCAGTAATCCTCCCTTCCATCAGGGTATTCATACCAACTATGATGCAAGTGAAGGACTCTGCCAGAACGCTAAAAAACATTTAAAGGCATCAGGCGAGCTATGGATTGTAGCGAACCGTTTTTTAAACTATCCGATCTTAATTGAGAAGCACTTTGGTCAGTGTGAGATTAAAACTGATCTTCAAGGCTTTAAGGTGTTATATGCCTGTGCATAACAAACTATGTAAGGAATCTCCATGAGCGAAACACATGCTCCTGAAAAACTCCAGCGTAAGCTTGGGGCTCGTCATCTGAATATGATCGCCATTGGTGGTTCCATTGGTACAGGTCTCTTCCTTGCTTCTGGGTCAACCATTGCAAATGCAGGTCCAGGTGGGGCGTTACTCGCCTACTCCCTCATTGGTATTATGATTTACTTTTTAATGACCAGTTTAGGTGAACTTGCGACACACACACCAACATCCGGTGCTTTCTTTACCTATGGAAGTCGCTATGTCGAAGAGGGTTTTGGTTTCGCTTTAGGCTGGAACTACTGGTACAACTGGGCAATTACGGTTGCGTTTGAACTCGTTGCCGTACAGTTTATTATGAAATTCTGGTTCCCAGATGTTCCCGGATTCTATTGGAGCGCCCTCTTTCTCGTCATTATCTTTATGATTAATGCGATGACCGTAAAAGGATTTGGTGAAAGTGAATTCTGGTTCTCCATGGTTAAAGTAATTGCTATTGTTGCCTTTATTATTATTGGTATCGCCATGATTATTAAGATTATGTTGACACCAGGAGTAGCAACTTTTGGCAACTGGACTTATAAAGAGGCACCATTCGTAGGTGGTTTACAAGCCATGATTGGGGTAGCCATGATTGCTGGGTTCTCATTTCAGGGAACCGAGATGGTGGGTGTTGCAGCGGGTGAATCAAAAGATCCGAAGAAGACGATTCCGCTTGCAATTAAACAGATTTTCTGGCGAATTTTATTATTCTATATCTTGTGTATTTTCATTATCGGCACCCTAATTGCCTATGATGATCCAAACTTATTACAAGCAGCAGCAACAGAAAATATTGCTCTTTCTCCTTTCACCTTACTTTATGAAAAAGTAGGTTTTGCTTTTGCTGCAAGCTTAATGAATGCAGTTATTTTGACTGCTATTTTGTCGGCAGGTAACTCGGGCATGTACTCTTCTACCCGTATGTTATTTGATATGGCGCAACAAGGCCGTGCACCAAAATGGTTTGCAAAACTCGATAATCGTGGTGTTCCAATGAATGCGTTATATGCAACTACATTCATTGCTGCATTCTGCTTCTTAACGACTTTTATCGGAGAAAAGCAAGTCTTTAACTGGCTCCTCAATATGTCAGGAATGTGTGGTTTCATTGTCTGGTTAGGTATTGCAATTTCGCATTATCGTTTCCGTAAAGGTTATATTGCTCAAGGTTATAAATTAGAAGATCTTGCATACCGCGCTAAGTTTTTCCCATTCGCACCTTGGTTTGCCTTTATCCTCTGTTCTGTCATTATTTTAGGACAAAACTACCAAGCGGTTTTAGGCGGTAAAATTGACTGGATTGGCTTACTTTCTACTTATATCAGCTTGCCTTTATTCTTAGTAATCTGGCTTGGATACAAATGGAAAAATAAAACTAAATTAATTCCTTACGATCAAATGGATGTAAAACCAGAGCAAGATTAATACTGAGTTCAAGTAATTAATCAGCGCTTATCAAAGGTCAAAAACTTGATCTTTAGTTAAAAACAGGTAAAATGCCGTTCAGATTTTCAACGGCACTTTTTAAAAAGGAGGACATCATGCCAACACTACAAGGTAAAACACAGTAACGATTTGGCACGATGTCAGCTCACGGACAAGTGTACAAATTTAATTCACTTGTCCGAATGCTCGAATTTAAGACCTAGCATTCGCTAGGTTTTTTTATGCCTATTCGGACAATAAATAAGAGAATAATTATGGGCATACAAAAGATATTAAACGAAGAGGCACAATATGGTGTCCCCGTTAAAATTTTCACTCAAGACATAGATAGTGAAAGTATTGAACAACTCAAGAAAATGGCACAACTGCAATTTATATATCCTCATATTGCTGTTATGCCTGATGTGCATGTTGGAAAAGGTGCAACTGTAGGCAGCGTCATTCCTACTAAACATGCCATTATTCCAGCTGCAGTGGGTGTAGATATTGGCTGCGGAATGAATGCTATTCGTTTGAGCCTGAAAGCTTCACAACTTCCAGATAACTTAAGCCGCTTGCGGGACGCCATTGAACGGAAAGTGCCGGTTGGATTTGCTTTGCACAAACAAGTCAAAGCGAAAGCTTCTAGCATTATTCCACTTGAAAAACGCTTAGAACCTATTATTAAAAAGCATCCGGGTCTTGTCCGAATGCTTCGTCAGTTTGAGGCAACATGGCAAAAACAGCTGGGCACTTTAGGCGGCGGTAATCACTTTATAGAGTTATGTATTGATGAAAATCAAGATGTATGGGTGATGCTCCATTCAGGCAGCCGAGGTCTTGGTAACGTCATAGGTACTTATTTTATTGAGTTAGCCAAGAAAGAGGCACAACATCGCTTTGGGCACGTGCCTGATAAAGATTTAAGTTATTTTGCTGAAGGCTCGCAAAGCTTTAATGATTATGTAGAAGCAGTAGAGTGGGCTCAAGAATATGCTTTTGAAAATCGTAAAGAAATGATGCGATTAATATTAGAAGCAATTCGCCCTCTTCTACCTTCTTTTCAAATGACGAAAGAAGCAATCAATTGTCACCATAACTATGTGAGTCAAGAAACACACTTTGGTGAAAACCTTTTTGTTACAAGAAAAGGGGCAATTCGAGCAGGTTTAGATGAGTTAGGAATTATTCCAGGTTCTATGGGAGCACGCTCGTATATTGTTAAAGGTAAAGCAAACCCTGAATCTTTTTGTTCCTGTTCTCATGGAGCTGGCCGCAAAATGAGCCGAAGCAAAGCAAAAGTTCTTTTTAATCAGCAGGACTTGATTGAACAAACACAAGGGATTGAATGCCGTAAAGACAGTGGTGTAGTCGATGAAATTCCAAGTGCCTATAAAGATATTGATGAGGTTATAGCCAATCAGGCAGATCTCATTGAAGTCATCCATACTCTTAAACAAGTTTTATGTATTAAAGGTTAAGACATGAAAATTAAAGAAATGCCGAAAATTAAGGTCCGTAATCAAGTAGCTCTATCCCCTCTACTTCACAAAGGTGGTATGCACGAAACAGAAAAACCTCGTGCTCAACATCGTAGAAATAGACAAGATACTAAACAGCAATTGAAGAAAGGTGTTTGGTAACTATTTTAAGTAATGATTGGAAGAGATTATGAATCAGGAGATTTACAAATGACCAAATATTTTAAAAATCGCCATAAAAAAAGCGACTCTAACGAGTCGCTTTTTTACTGTTCAAGAACTCAAATTATTGAGCTGCTGCAGGAGCTGCCGCTTCTTGACCAGGTTGAACTACTACAGTACGGCTACCAGTGATTGTCGCGAATACACGACGGTTCATAGCACGACCTTCTTTAGTTTTGTTGTCAGCAATCGGTTGATCCCAAGCGAAACCTTGAGTAGACAAACGAGAAGCATCAACGTTGTATTCGTTTACAAGAGCTGATTTAACAGAGTTAGCACGAGCTAAAGATAAACGTTCGTTCAACTTACGTGGACCAGTGTTATCTGTGTGACCTTCGATACGTGCAGTAGCGTTAGGGTATTCAGATAATTTTTCAGCAACTTTAGCAATTTCTGGCTTGTATTGGTCTTTGATGTTTGATTTGTTAGTATCAAAGAACACACGAAGTTCCATGTTAAGGTCTTCAGTTAACTCTTGTGGTTGTGGAGTAACTGGAGTTGGTTCAACTGGAGCAACTTCTACTACAGGAGCAGCAGGCTTCAAGTGACCACCAAGAACTACGTTTAAGCCAGCAAGAGCTGTATAGTTCCAGAACTCTTCATCAGCATTATAAGTAGCACGAGCTTCAGTACGAAGAGATAAAGCGTCGTTTAAGCGCCAGAAAGCACCAACACCAGCGTTACCTAAAGTACCTTCTTCAGAAGTACCACGTGTACCACGGTTTACGCCATCAAAGTCGTATTTATAGTGACCAGCACCTAATAATACGTACGGCTTGATTTTGCTGTCGTAGTTTTTAGTAATTAAATCAGAAGTAACATAGAAGTTACCGTTGATTTGTTTTTGTTTATATTCAGCACCAGCAGAAGCGCCGTCTACGTCGCCTTTAACTTGGTTATATTCAGCTTCGAAACCTAACCATGGAGTTAACTCGATACCAAGAGCTGCGCCAACGAATAAATCGTCTTGTAACTCAGGACCGTTAGTTAAGTTACCATCTTTACCGCCATTGTTGTGTTGGCTGTCTTGGAAAGTGTAACCAAGCAATAATGGAGTAACTGTTACGCCAGCATTAGCAGCAGCTAATGGAGCAGCAACAAGCATAGTAGCAAGTGCAATACGACTCAATTTCATGGATATCCTCCAGAGATAACAATTGTTGTTCAAGCTCAGCCTAAATTTATTGGCCCCTGAGATATTTTTTTACCCCAGTATTATTTTTAAGCTATTCACATTTGAATCATACAAACACTTGATAGACTTTCCAAGTGCTTGATAATTTTAATCAAGTAAATTATTGACAAAATTACTTACAATTTCCGTTGTAATTCGGTAATTTTTTACCCAACTAGCAAATATGAACAACTTCTTTGTTTCGCTTGCCGTGATTTTACCAGTATTCTAGCCGACTGATAACCCTTATTTAATTTTGTGTTTCCTCATTATAAAAAATAATATAAATCATTGTCAGAAAACATAAAATTGCTCTATTTATACATATATTAAGGTTTTTTAATGTTTAAATCTCCTGGTTTTACTACAGTTGAGCTCACTATAACACTCGTAATTCTTGTGATTATGTCAGTTATAGCCATTCCTTTATACCATCAATTTATGGCATCTGTAGAACTAAAAAATACGCCGCGTATACTCACAATTCATATACAAAAAGCCAAATATGACGCAATTATTAGGCATAAGAATGTTGTACTTTGTCCAAGTTCTGATCAATTGGTCTGCAATACGAATTGGGATAACCGCTTAATCAGCTTTGTAGATAATAACCGTAATCTACAGCATGATTTAAATGAAGAATTATTGACCTCTATAGATCTTAACCATCACTACGGTTCTATGAAATTACAACGTTTTGGAAAAAAACAAAATAGTATTATTTTTCAAGGTAGTTCTGGATTACCCATCGAGTCGAATGGCAGTTTTATCTATTGTTCTTATGACCAGCTTAAAAACTTTAAATTAATTCTTAGCAAAATGGGCCATGTGCGCTTAGAAGAGCTTAAAAATTGTTAGAACTCTACAGTCTAATGCAGAAGCTAACCCGTTCTTCATTTTGCAATATACTGCTTAGGTTTTAAACATTTCTTATTTTGAGATTAAGAACAATCGGAGATTACAACAATGACTGACATCGTAATTGTTAATGGTGCTCGTACTGCTATGGGTGGTTTTCAAGGATCACTATCAGGACTAACTGCTCCTGAACTAGGAGCAGTAACAATTAAAGAAGCAATCGCACGAGCAGGTTTACAGCCTACAGATGTCGAAGAAGTCATTATGGGTTGCGTATTACCAGCGGGTTTAAAGCAAGGCCCTGCTCGTCAAGCCATGCGTAAAGCAGGTTTACCTGATTCAACAGGAGCTGTGACAATTAATAAACTTTGTGGTTCAGGCATGAAGGCGGTAATGCAAGCGGCTGATATGATTAAAGCAGGAAGTGCTGAAATTGTAGTTGCCGGTGGTATGGAGTCGATGACCAATGCGCCTTATGTCTTACCCAAAGCACGTGCGGGATACCGTATGGGCCACGGTGAAATTAAAGACCATATGTTCTTTGATGGCTTAGAAGATGCTGAAACTGGTCGTTTAATGGGTTCATTTGCTCAAGATATGGCAAATACACGTGGTTATACTCGTGAGCAAATGGATGACTTTGCAATTCGTTCTTTAAAACGTGCTCAAACTGCGATTACTGAAGGCTACTTCAAAGATGAAATTGTACCTGTTACTGTTTCTACCCGTAAAGGGGATGTCATTGTCGATCAGGATGAACAACCCTTAAATGCCAAGATTGATAAAATCCCATCTCTTAAACCAGCTTTTGCAAAAGACGGTACAATTACTGCTGCAAACGCGAGTTCAATTTCTGATGGTGCTTCTGCACTAGTTTTAACATCGAGTGAAGTTGCAGCACAGCGCGGCTTACAGTCACTTGCAAAAATCATAGCCACAGCGTCAAATTCTCAACATCCTTCAGAATTTACAATTGCTCCTGTTGGCGCTATTGAAAAAGTACTTAAAAAAGCAGGTTGGAATGCTCAGGACGTTGACCTTTGGGAAATTAATGAAGCATTTGCGATGGTTACAATGTGCCCAATTGATGATTTCAAACTTGATCCAGAAAAAGTCAATATTCATGGTGGGGCATGTGCACTTGGTCACCCTGTAGGATCGACAGGTTCTCGTATTATTCTTACGCTTATTCATGCGCTTAAACGTACTGGTGGTAAAAAGGGTGTCGCTGCTCTTTGCATCGGCGGTGGTGAAGCAACAGCTGTTGCCATCGAAATTCTTTAATTAAAGCTTTTTTTAAAATCCCACTTCGGTGGGATTTTTTATGAAAAAACTACAAAAAATGACCCACAAAATCTCTTTTCCGTTTTAACTTATTCTTCTAAATGAAAACAACAATGGACAATAACAATGCAACTCAATCACTATCTCAATTTTCAAGGCCAGGCAGAGCAAGCTTTTAATTTTTATAAATCAGTATTCGGCGGTGAATTTGCCATGCTGAGCCGCTATAGCGATATACCGCCTAATGACGGTGTGACATTATCCGAAGCTCAAAAAAATTTAGTGCTCCATGTTTCCCTGCCGATTAACGAATACACTGTACTCATGGCATCAGATGTCATTGATCAATTCTGTACACCAAATAGTGTATTTACTCAGGGTAATAATCATTACATTGCAATTAACCTTGAAAAAGATGAGCAAGAAAAGGCAAAGCAACTTTTTGATGCCTTATCTGTAAATGGCAAAATTGAAATGCCACTAGAAAAAACGTTCTGGGGCGCTTTATACGGTGCTTTTACTGATCAATTTGGTGTCAAATGGATGGTTAACTGCCAGTTAGATACTTAATTCTTTAGCCCTTATAGAGATCTCAGTGTTTCTATAAGGGCTTTAAACATCGATATTAGAGTATTGCGCAATAATCATTAAGCCGACTGTAATAAAACCAATCCCAATCCATCCTGCGACATCAATGTTTTGCCCAAGAAAAATCTTTGCGAGAAAAGCGGTCGCCAATACCCCCACCCCAGACCACAACACATATAAAATTCCAGCTTGCATATATTTCAAAGCAATAGCAGCACATGCAAAAGAGATAATATACAAAACTAGAGCAATCCCCTGAGCAGTTTTATTAACTAATCCATTGCCTTTAGCTGAATAAAAGGTTGAAAGTACATCCGTCGCAATAGCGAATATTAACCACCAAGCACCAGGATTTATTTTTGAAATTAAAGCGAACATTCTTATTCTTCAATTCATTTATTTAAAAAATTATTTATAAAAAAAGCTGAACCTGAGTTCAGCCTTTTCACTTAGAAGCTATTTAAGCACCAGTTTGATAACTTGCTTTTGGCACAGCTGTTGAAGCTTGGTAAGGATGAGTAAAGTCTTGCAAACCAGCAGCAGCTTCTTGCACATCTTTACCTTCTTTAATGACAAAACTATCAAAACCTGAACGTTTTAAATAATTTAAGACATCCTTAAATACATCACCTGTTGCACGTAGTTCACCTTGGAAACCTTGGCGACGTAATAATGCAGCGAATGAATAACCTCGCCCATCTCCGAAACCTGCGAACTCGATAAAAATTGCATCAAGTTCACTAAGTGGGAATGTATGATCTTCTGGTGAATCGTTCACAGTCACATACAAAGCTTTTTTACCTTGAATGTTAGCCAGTTGATCGAGCTGTGCTGTTGTTAAAACAACGTCACCTTGAGGAATCACACCATCTTCAGCAATGATTTGATAAGTATTATCTGCAATCGTGCCATCTTTATAAAGCACAGGTAGAGCTGTATTAAGCATATGCACGCTCCTTAAATGGTTGAATTCCTACACGGCGATATGTATCAACGAAACGCTCACCTTCAGTACGTAAATCAAGATACGTATTTAATACTTCTTCAATGACATCAGGCACGGCTTCTGCTGCAAATGATGGTCCTAAGATGTCACCAATTGAAGCATCATGGTCTGAATTACCACCTAATGTAATTTGATAGAACTCAGCGCCTTTTTTATCTACACCTAAAATACCGATGTTACCCACGTGGTGGTGACCACAAGCATTCATACAGCCAGAAATATTTAAGTCTAAATGACCAAGATCATAAACTTTATCTAAATCTTCAAAACGGCGTGTAATCGCTTCAGCAATAGGAATTGATTTCGCATTTGCAAGTGAACAGAAATCACCACCCGGGCAGCTAATAATATCGGTAATAAAGCCGATATGCGCACGAGCCATGTTGTGTTGTTCAAGCGCTTGCCATACATCGAACAAATCTTTTTGAGGTACATCTGCCAAAGCAATGTTTTGTTCGTGAGTCGTACGAAGTTCACCAAACGTATATTTATCAGCGAGATCTGCAATGAAGTTCATTTCTTCAGTGGTCATATCGCCTGGTGCGATACCTGCACGTTTTAAAGAAATCGTAACAATACGATAGCCCTTTACTTTATGCGCATGCGTATTGATATTGAACCATTGTTTGAATTTTGGATGCTCAGCAAATAAAGCTGTAAAGTCTTCATCTTCTAAATCTTGATAATCAAACGGCGTGAACTCTTCGTCTAATTTTTTCAAGATTTCTGGCTGAATTTTTAATGTTTCACGTGTGTGTTCAAATTCAGCTTCAACTTTCTGTGCAAATACTTCAGGCGTTAATGCTTTAACCAAGATTTTGATACGCGCCTTATATTTGTTATCACGACGGCCATGTAAGTTATAAACACGTAACACTGCTTCTAAATAAGCAATTAAATCTTCACGTGGTAAAAACTCGCGAATGACACTACCAATAATCGGAGTACGGCCTAAACCACCACCCACCATGATTTTGTAGCCCATCTCGCCTGCTTCATTACGCACGATATACACACCAATATCGTGGAATGCTGTTGCTGCACGGTCTTTTTCTTCAAGTGCAGAAACGGCAATTTTAAATTTACGTGGTAAGAATGCAAATTCCGGGTGGAATGTACTCCACTGACGAATCAATTCACATGTTGGGCGTGGATCAGCAATTTCACCTGCAACTACACCTGCATACTGGTCAGTAGTCGTGTTACGAATACAGTTACCACTGGTTTGAATGGCATGCATTTGTACAGTTGCGAGTTCAGCTAAAATTTCTGGCACATCTTCAAGTGCAGGCCAGTTTAGCTGAATATTTTGACGCGTAGATACGTGTGCATAGCCACGGTCATATTGAGTTGATACTTCAGCAATTTTACGTAATTGTTTTGAGTTCATTAAGCCATACGGCACAGCAATACGTAGCATTGGTGCATAACGTTGCACATATAAACCATTTTGCAAACGTAATGGGCGGTATTCATCTTCAGAAAGTTTGCCCGCTAAATAGCGCTCTGTCTGATCGCGGAACTGAGCAACTCGTTGATTAATCAGCTGCTGATCGAAATCGGTATATAAATACATGGCGTATGGCTAGTAGATTCATTATTAAGGCGGATAGCATAGCGAGCTTTTATTCATCAATAAAATGCTTTTTTTGCATATTTAATAACGGTTTTATTGATAAGCTTTAATCTAAATTGACATAAAAAAAGCCCAGATAAATCCGGGCTTTTTTGATAGCAAACTTTTATTTGTTATCTGGTAATGCATAAGCCACTAAATAGTCGCCCATTTTTGTACCAAATGAACCATGACCACCGGCCATAATTACAACATATTGTTTACCATTAATTTCATAAGTCATTGGTGTTGCTTGTCCACCTGCTGGTAAACGCGCTTCCCAAAGTTTCTCACCATTCGTTACGTTAAACGCACGGATGTAGTTATCTTGAGTTGCACCAACAAACATGACATTACCTGCAGTAGAAATAGAACCACCTAAACCAGGAACACCAATTTTTACAGCTGGTAACTGGAACAAGTTCGGTAAACTGTCACGAATTGTACCAATACGTTTTTTCCAAACGACTTCATGAGTTTTCAAATCTACGCCAGCAACATATCCCCAAGCAGGTTGTTTACAAGGTAAACCAAGTGGAGATAAGAATGCGCTGATTTCAACACCATAAGGTACGCCATACATTGGCTGTACACCCTGCTCAGTTCCCGCACCTTTTGCAGTTTGCGCACGGTTTGGATCAGCAGGAATTAAACGACTCACGAATGGCAGACCAATCGGGTTCATTACAGCAACTTGACGGTCAGGGTTAACTGACATACCGCCCCATTCAAACACACCTAAGTTACCAGGGAAAACTAAAGTACCGTTTTCAGATGGTGGCGTATAAATACCATCGTAATTGAGGCGTTTGAAAGACACACGACACATAAGCTGATCAAGCATAGTGGCACCCCACATGTCTTTATCAGTTAATTTATCTTGTGGTGCCAAGTTCAAATCAGAGAATGGCTGAGTTTTTGAATAATGCTCACCTTTAGTCTGTGGTCCGCGTTTAACTGTTTGTGGAACTGGTTTCTCAGTTACAGGAACAATTGGCTGACCATTACGACGATCAAGAACAAAGGCATTACCTGTTTTGGTCAAGACATAAATTGCTGGAACAGTTTTACCAGATTTATCTTTAATATCTGCCAAAGATGGTTGTGACGGTACGTCCATATCCCATAAATCGTGATGGGTTGTCTGGAAGTTCCAAATCAATTTACCTGTTGAAGCGTTAATCGCTAACATAGAGTTTGCATAACGTTCTTTCAACTCGGTACGGTCACCACCCCAGATATCTGGAGTACCTACACCTGTTGGAACATAAACGATATCAAGTTTGGCATCGTATGCTAAAGGTGCCCAAGCATTTGGTGAGTTATGAACAAAGGTTGTACCTTCACCTGGCATTGCATTTGGATCTGCTGCTCCAGTATCAAATACCCAAAGAAGCTTACCAGTGTTTACGTCATATCCACGGATAACACCTGATGGCTCTTTATTTGAATAGTTGTCGGTAACTGAACCGGCAATAACCACTGTTGAACCAGTAACAACACCTGGAGATGTTGGGTTATAACCACCTGGATAAGCATATGGCATGAATTCTTGTAAATTCACTTCACCATTTTGACCAAAGTCAGTACATGCTTTACCTGTGTCAGCATTTACAGCAACTAAACGTCCGTCATTGACTGGAACAAAGACTTTACGTGGACATTGAGTTGAAGTCGACTTTTTAGTTTGTAAGCTTGTCGCAAATTCAGTTGTGTTGTTTGCATCGTAATACATTACACCACGACAAGTTAAATGCTGGAACGATTTATCCGTTTTAAGCTTCGGATCAAAACGCCATTTTTCTTTACCTGTAGCTGGGTCAATCGCAATTAATTGCTGGTGAGCCGTACAGATAAACATGTTATTACCAATTTTAATTGGTGTAACCTGATTGGTTGTTTCGCCAGAGTCATTATCTGTTTTGAAATCACCAGTACGGAATGTCCAGGCAACTTTCAGATCTTTTACGTTCTGGTCATTAATCTGTTTCAATGGAGAATAACGTTCACCAGCTTGAGTACGACCATAAGCAGGCCAGTCGCTCTCTGCAACGCCCGGAACAGCTTGAGCAGTTTCTGGTTGAGGTGTCTTGATTTCACCATTAATTTCTTGCGGATCATTGAAGATAGAATAAACCATCAACACGATTGCAATTGCTAAAGTTGAAGATAAGGCAACTTTACTTGATCCAAGGTTGTTGATTCCACGAGTTACAGCCGGAACCAATAACCATAAACCAAGAATACCTAAAATATCTAAACGTGGTGCAAGCGCCCAAAAGTCTGTTCCAACTTCCCAGACACTCCAGATAATAGTACCTAGCATTAATGCGGCATAAACCCACAAAGCAGCAGAAGCGCGCTTGTAGAGTTGCCATGCAACAATGAGAAGTAAGACTCCAGCTACAATATAGTAAATTGAACCGCCTAGTGTAGCGAGCCAAATACCTCCAATTAGCAGGAATAACGCCAATAACCCAATAATAATTACGGTAAAAGTCGTTAAACCTGATCTTGAAGAAGGTTGATTCATAAACCACCTCTTATCAATCATCATTTTTATCGGAAAGATGTGCCAAAAAACTTATAGAAAAATGACATCACCAATACGTCTAAAACAAAATTCAGGCATAAAGAAAAAAACGGAAGGTCAGGATACTTCAATCAATGATTTAACCCTCGACAATCCGTTTTCGGAATAATTACTTAGAATGCAGTTGAGAACTTAATTCCGCCTACCCAAGTGTTATCACCATTTTTTAATGCACCAACATGACGAACATATTGCACATTTGGACGAATAGTTAGCCAGTTAGTGGCATGAATACCATAGTAAAGCTCGGTATTATATTCTGTGTCGTATTCTTTGGCTTGAACATCGCTCCAATCATCATTGATATGGATACGAGCAACACCAAGTGCCAACTCATCTTGAGGACGTTGATTGAGCAAACCTTTATAGACTAAGCCTATATTTTGCATGTTATCAACTTTGTTGGTATCTGAGTCGTGGAAAGTTAGGTTCACAAACCCTGTTAAACCACGGTCAGTTTGATCAGCTGGCTGGAATAATTTCTGTTTTGCAGTTACCCAAACACCTTGCTTATGAGATGTTTTAGTTGAATCTGCAATTTCTTTGGCATCGGCAGTACTATAGTAATAACCTAAACGGTATTCACCAGGCATGCTTTGCACACCTAATTTAGGTGACCAAACTACTTCTGCTGGAATAATTGCACCGTGAGAACCATCTGTACTTAGGTTGAAGCCTTTGCCACGTTCCAAGTTTTCAGGGTTATATTCATATACACCCACTTGTGTATATAAATCAGGTTGCAAGTTATATTTGACACGCATTGCCCATTGGCTAACTGGCCAGTTATACCACTGATCGCCTACCCAGTTACCCACTTGTGAACCACAAAGTGCCAAGTTCTGGAAATCACAGTCAAAACTATTAAAGTCTTCACCCTCACCAAAACGGCCCACTTTAACATCTAACTTCTGATCAAGGAATTTTTTCTTGATCCATAAATCTGTTAAACGCCAAGTTTGTTCACGGCCCCACACTTCTTGAACAGAACTTTGGTGCCCAGCCAATGCTGGAGAATGTTCAGAAAGCGATTGCCCATCACGATAAGTTAATGTGATTTGAGCTTCTGTATCTTGCCACCCTAAAATTTTACCTAGGTCCAAATGAGAACCTAAAGCAAGTTGCCCTGTATAAGCACTACCGTGTGTAGATGTTTGTTTGGAATCTAAAATACCGGCATATTCACCGGTATATCCAAAAGAAAAATCATAACCTTGTGCTTGCAACGCTGTACGTTGCCCGTTCCAATCACCCAACATCCAAGAACCATTTGGGTCAAATGCAGCAGCAGCTTGTGCATGCTGAACAAAAAGAGTAATTGATAAAACGGATAAACAGGAAACCATCAAAGATTTATGCGTTTTCATGTTTACGAACCTTTTATGTCTTTGTTTATAAAGGTTACGCTAATTTTATGTAAAGAAATTATTCAAAATGTTAATCAATTGATTATTCAGATAATAATTTCAATACATACTGTATAAGAAATAGCCCCTTAACCTCACCACTGCCCTTCGCCAAGTTTTTGACCTACAAAGGAATATCTCATTTGCGAACGTGAAAACTTAATTGGGCATGCAATTTGCGGTTCTGTATCTGGCGTATTATTTTGCAAAGGAACATTCACAATCCATCCACGTTGTTGTGCTAACGGTGAATTTAAAGCCTCACTTAAACTCAAAACCGGTTCTACACAAACATCGAGATTTGCAAAAATTTCATGCCATTCTTTGAATGTTTTGGCTTTAATTTTTTCTTGAATGGCTTGCTTAACTTCCTGTCGATCTTGCTCATCTAATGACGCACCTTTTTGTAATAACACAGGTAAATCTAGTGCTGCAGACAAACCTGCCATAAATTGTGGTTCAAGACTACCGATAGAAAGATAACGGCCATCTTGCGTCATATAATAGTCATAGAAAATCCCCCCATTGAGCATCCCCTGCTCGGGAGCCTGTTCAACTTGTGCGGCAAGCGTGGCTGAAGCTGCCATACTATTTAGACTTGCAACACAGTCCGTCATGGAAATATCAATATATTGACCTATACCGCTACGGCTGCGTTCAACTACAGCAGCCAAGATCGCAATGACTGCATGTAATGAACCACCAGCAATATCGGCAACCTGAATACCAAGCGGTGGCGGACCGCTATCTTGTCGGCCGCTATACCCAGCAATACCAGCTAAAGCTAAATAATTAATGTCGTGCCCAGCCCGATCTTTATAACTTCCAGTTTGGCCATAACCTGTAATTGAACAATAAATTAAACGCGGGTTAATTTCTGCAAGGGTGGCATAGTCCAGCCCTAAACGGCGCATGACATCTGGCCGAAACTGCTCAATCACAATATCAAACTCAGAAATCTTGGCTTTAATCAGATCAATACTTGCAGCATCTTTTAAGTCGAGAACAATCGACTGCTTATTTCGATTTAGATAACTATGTGCAGTCGCCTGTCCATTTGCATAGGGCGGCATAATCCGAATGAGGTCTGGACGTGATGGAGATTCAATATGGATGACTTCTGCCCCCATATCGGCTAAATACATTGTGGCGAAAGGTCCAGGTAAGAGCGTCGAGAAATCGAGAACTTTAAGTCCATTTAATGCAGTCGTCATCGTTTTTTTAACCACTATTATTCGAATTTTCTTTTATATTAGTTAAGCAAATATTCTAAAACAATGTCATGTTCAGCCATTTACCTTGATCATTTCGGCAATTTAACATGTAAAAAGTGCTTTTACACTGTTGTAAATCGCCAATTTATTTTTTTAGACGGTCATTTAGGTCAATTTAAAGTGAACATCAAAGAGACTGAAGGATTCAATATGAGTCGCGATACGATTAGCATCCACTTCGTGAATGCGGCTTTGACAGGCGTAAAGCGCCTTGGCATGGATGTCGAGACGTTACTTTCACATGTGGGTATCGAAGCGGAACTATTACGTCAACCTAAAGCTCGAATCTCACCAGAACAATATACCCGTTTTATAAAAATGTTATGGATGGTCACACAAGACGAACACGTTGGTTTCGATGTACAACCGCGTCGTTTGGGCACTTTTGCCATTATGTGTCAGTTGATTATTCATGCAAAAACCTTGGGCCAAGCCCTTGAACTTTCATCTCAATTTTACAAATTATTTGGTGATGAATGGTCAGTAACGCTGGAGCGTGACAAACATGAAGCACGTTTAGTACCTCTCATTCCAAAAACATTAGATCCCGATCATTTCATTACTGAAAGTATGCTCATGATCTGGCATGGATTGGCATCATGGCTGATTGAACGTCGCTTACCATTAGAACGTGTTCATTTTAGCTATCCACGTCCTGCACATGCAGATGAATATGACGCGTTATTCTTTGCGCCGGTTATGCAATTTGACGCACCGCGTACCGAAATAACCTTTGCGGCTGATTATCTTGACTTACCAATTCGCCAAGATGAAAAAACATTAGAAGAATTCTTAAAAGCAGCCCCTGCTCAGCTTTTAGTAAAATTCAAAAATACCAATTCGTTGACTTCACGTATTCGTGAAGTACTCAAAAGCCAAATTGGTGAAGAAATGCCAACGCTCAATGACGTTGCATCAATGTTGTATTTATCTCCGCAAACTTTACGCCGCCGCCTAGCTGCCGAAGGTAAAAGCTATCAGGGCGTGAAAGACGCTTTACGCCGAGATGCTGCGATTCATTTATTACTCAATCCTGAGTTAACACTTGAAGATGTTGCTCAGCAAGTTGGTTTTAGTGAAACCAGTACATTCCACCGTGCATTTAAAAAGTGGACTGGTGTTACTCCCGGTCTATATCGCCAGCTCCATGGTTACCATTAATTCTTAAATCTCTTTAGTTTCACATTTAGCCCAAGTTCAACTTGGGCTTTTTTGTATCGCCATTGGCAAAAATCATCACCTGACTGGTGCGCTTATCGTCATTGCACTCCCTCTTAAAAACAGTACACTCAAAAACACGACAAAGTTTAAGTAATAAAAAAAGGAACTGTTATGAGCGAGGCTTATATTATTGACGCCATTCGCACACCACGCGGAAAAGGAAAAAAAGACGGCTCTCTTTACGAAGTAAAACCAATCACATTACTCACCACTCTATTAAACGAATTACAGCAACGCCATCAACTCGATACATCTAAAGTAGATGATATTGTTCTGGGCTGCGTGACACCAATTGGTGATCAGGGCGGTGATATTGCCAAAACAGCAGCGATTGCAGCGGGCTGGAATGATGATGTTGCAGGTGTGCAAATTAACCGCTTTTGTGCTTCAGGTTTAGAAGCGGTCAACATGGCAGCCATGAAAGTTCGTTCTGGTTGGGAAGATTTAGTGGTTGCTGGTGGCGTTGAATCAATGTCACGTATCCCAATGGGTTCTGATGGCGGACCGTGGGCGTTAGATCCGGAAACCAACCTTAAATCATCTTTTGTTCCACAAGGTGTTGGCGCTGACCTCATTGCAACCTTAGATGGCTATAGCCGAGAAGATGTTGATAATTTTGCCGTAAAGTCACAACAAAAAGCAGCGGCAGCTCAAGCAAATGGTTATTTCGATCAATCAGTTGTGCCTGTCAAAGATCACTCAGGTGTTGTGATTTTAGAAAAAGATGAATTTATTAAAGGCAATACCACACTTGAAGGACTCGCAAAGCTCAACCCAAGTTTTGAAATGATGGGGCAAATGGGCTTTGATGCTGTTGCCCTGCAAAAATATCCAGAAGCACAAAAAGTAAATCATGTTCATCATGCTGGTAACTCATCAGGTATTGTCGATGGAGCAGCTCTTGTTTTACTGGCTTCAGAAAAAGCAGTGAAAGAACAAAACTTAAAACCACGCGCTAAAGTTTTGGCGACTGCCCTAGTCGGTACTGATCCAACCATTATGCTGACTGGTCCTGCCCCTGCTGCACGCAAAGCCTTGGAAAAAGCTGGTTTAACAATTGATGATATTGACCTATTTGAAGTCAACGAAGCATTTGCAGCTGTCGTGATGCGTTTTATAAATGAACTTAATGTACCTGCTGAAAAAGTCAACGTAAATGGCGGTGCGATTGCTTTAGGCCATCCCTTAGGAGCAACCGGTGCCATGATTTTGGGTACATTACTTGATGAGCTTGAACGTCAAAATAAAAAACGCGGTTTAGCAACGCTCTGTGTCGGCGGTGGTATGGGTATTGCCACCATTATTGAACGTGTATAAAAATTTAGGGATATATAAAGATGAGTGCAATTCAATACGAAAAAAATGCCGACAATATTGTCATCTTGACACTTGATTCAACTGGTCAGTCTGCAAATACCATGAATGCAGAATTTCGTGACTCGCTTGATGAGGTCACCCAGAAACTTAAAGCAGAAACAGAACTTTCAGGTGTTATTTTTCGCTCAGCAAAAAAAACTTTCTTTGCTGGGGGTGATTTAGATGAACTGATTCAAGTGCAACCTGAGCATGCAACTGACTTTTTCAATATGGTTGAGAAGTTAAAAGGTCATCTAAGAACGATTGAAACACTAGGAGTTCCAGTTGTTGCAGCATTGAATGGCACGGCACTGGGCGGAGGATGGGAAATCGCATTAAGTTGCCATCACCGTATTGCAATCAATGACCCGAAAAGCAAATTTGGTCTACCAGAAGTTACCTTAGGTTTACTACCGGGCGGCGGTGGTATTGTACGTATGGTCCGTCTGCTTGGTCTTCAAAATGCATTCCCATTTTTAATGGAAGGTAAGCAGTTCGGTGTCGATAAAGCCAAATCTTTAGGCTTAATTCATGACACAGCTGAAAATGAACAAGAACTTTTAGATAAAGCGATTGCTTGGATCAAAGCCAATCCAAAATCTCAACAGCCTTTTGATGTGAAGGGTTATAAAATTCCGGGTGGCGATCCAAAAACTCCGGCAGTTGCACAAGTTCTTGCCATTGCACCAGCCATGTTAAAAGACAAAACCAAGGGCTGCTACCCTGCTCCTGAAGCGATTATGGCTGCCGCAGTTGAAGGTGCTCAAGTTGATGTCGATACCGCCTTGCGCATCGAGTCTCGCTACTTTACTCAACTAGCAACAGGCCAAATTTCTAAAAATATGATTGGCACTTTCTGGCACGGCCTAAATGCAATTAAGTCGGGTGCTAGCCGTCCTGCCGATATTGCAAAATGGCAAGCCACTAAAGTAGGCGTGTTGGGTGCGGGCATGATGGGTGCCGGTATTGCCTACGCCACTGCAATTAAAGGCATTCCTGTTATTCTTAAAGATGTATCTGTTGAAAATGCTGAAAAAGGCAAAGCTTATTCTCAGAAATTGCTAGATAAACGTGTTTCACAAGGCCGCATGACGGCAGAAAAACGTGATCAGATTTTATCGCTCATTACGGCCACAGCTTCTGCTGAAGACTTACAAGGTTGTGACCTGATTATTGAAGCCGTATTTGAAAACCAAGAGCTCAAAGCGAAAGTCACTCAAGAAGCTGAACAATACTTAGCGCCTAATGGTGTAATGGCATCAAATACATCCACCCTACCGATTACAGGTTTAGCGCAAGCAAGCAAGGATGATAAAGCATTTATTGGACTGCATTTCTTTAGCCCTGTCGACAAAATGCAGTTGGTTGAGATTATTAAAGGTAAAAACACCTCCGCAGAGACACTTGCTAAAACCTACGACTTTGTACAGCAAATTGGAAAAACACCAATCGTTGTCAATGATAGCCGTGGCTTCTTTACTAGTCGTGTGTTTGGTACTTTTATTCAAGAAGGTATGCGATTACTTGCAGAAGGCGTCCATCCAGCGCGTATTGAAATGGCAGCACTGAAAGCTGGCATGCCGGTAGGACCACTTGCGATTCAAGATGAAGTGTCTTTAACTTTAACGGAGCATGTTGCAAGTGAAACGCGTAAGGCACTACAAGCTGAAGGCAAAGAGTTACCGAAAACACTGGTAGATGAAGTGATTCATACCATGATTCATGAATTAAACCGTAAAGGTAAAGCTGCTGGCGCAGGTTTTTATGATTATCCTGAAAATGGCAAAAAGCACCTATGGGAAGGCTTAAACCGTTGGCAAAAAGATCATGATATCTCCGAACAAGATATGATTGACCGTATTTTGTTTGTACAAGCCTTAGATACCCTACGTTGTTACGAAGAAGGGGTATTAGAGTCAGTGATTGATGCCAATGTCGGTTCTATTTTTGGAATTGGTTATGCCCCGTGGACGGGAGGAGCGATTCAATTCTTAAATCAATATGGTATTGATAAAGCAAAAAAACGTGCCGAAGAGTTGGCTGCCAAATATGGTGAGCGCTTCACGCCTCCAACGTTACTAAAAACTAAAGCAGAGCAGAAGCAAAATATTCAATAAGTTAGAGCTCTTGAATATTTAAAAATTGCATAAACCTTACCCATATAAATATATTTTATTTATATGGGTTTTTCTTTATGACCTTTAAGATTTCAGCCTTATACCTAAATATGCTATAAATAGACTTCATTTCTGTGCTTCTACAGCACATTCGAGATATCCTTATGTCCGATAAAAATTCTTCCGAATCAGCAATTTTAGGCTGGAAATTTGTTCTAATCGTCGGTGTTTTAAGTGCGATCTTCCTTGGCTTTTTCTATTTAGCAATGAGTAATGAGCCTGACTATATGCCAGGAGCACAGCGCAAAGCTCAACAGCATGAAATGCAGCAAAAAGCTGAGAAATCAACAGATCAGCAAACTCAGCATGACAATATGCCTGAAATGGACATGCAAGAACATCAGCATTCACATCAGTAATCAGATATTTTTCAAATGACAGATTTTTCTCGCAATGCACTGGTTGTAGAAGGTGGAGGCATGCGTGGTGCCTTTACCAGTGGTGTACTTGATGCTTTTCTACAACAACGGTTCAACCCTTTTGATTTATATGTGGGCGTATCTTCTGGTTCGACCAATGTAGCTAACTACCTGGCAGGCCAACAGGGTCGCACCTTAACCTTCTATATTGATCATTCACTACGTCCTGAATTTATCGATTACAAACGCTTCTTTAAAGGTGGTGATTTACTCGATTTAAAATGGATGTGGGAAATTGGCGAGCAAGAACATCCTCTCGATCAACAGAGCCTTTTTGCCAAAAATCCAGATTTTTATATGGTATTGACGCATGCTAAAACTGGTCATGCTGAGTATCTTCGTGCTGGTAAAGATAATTTGCTAAATGCACTGCGTGCTTCTAGCTCAATTCCGGTTTTAACTCGTCATCCCGTCGATATTATGGGTGAACCCTACTTTGATGGCGGCGTTGCAGATGCTCTACCCGTTCGCTGGGCGGCTCAGCAAAGTGGTGTCAAAAAGCTATTAGTTTTACGTACTCGTCCGAAGAACTATTTTAAAGCCAGTAGCCGAGGCGACCAATTCCTTGCGAAATATGCTTTTAAACACCATTACGGTTTTGCAAATAGTTTGCGTAACCGCTGTGCCCGTTATAATGCTTCAGTTGAATTTGTTCGTAGCAGTAACCCAGAACAGCAAATTTTAGAGGTATGCCCACCGCCTCTTAAAAATATGGCAGGTCGTTTAACGACAAATCCGAAAAAGCTTCGTTACAGTTATGAAGTTGGTTTGGAAACAGGCTTACAAGCCATCGAAAACTGGAATGCGATGAAGTAATTCAAAGTTGAGATTTCTAAAAAGGAATCTCAACTTAACGCTAAAGTCATATCAATATGTGGAATACCACAGTCTTGGTAAACTTCACCCTGCACTTTGAAACCTAAAGCTTCGTAAAAAGCCGTCACATAGGTTTGCGCGGAAAGCTTTAAATAAGGCAATTTATGTTGGCGCGCATATTCAATAATATGCTGCATTAGAATTTTACCTATCCCTTGCTTTCGATAAGGCATTAAAACAGCAACACGCCCTACGCTATGCTGCGGCAACAAACGTGCTGTAGCGATAGGCTGCTCTTTGTTATACACCATAAAGTGCACAGCAGTGGCGTCAAAATCATCCCATTCATCTTCGGGCTCAATGCCTTGCTCTTGAATAAAGACTTGTTCACGGATGTATTTTGCAGCTTCCTCAAACTGCGTCCAACTACCCGCTATAACTTTATACATCCACTCACCTTCCTAGCATTTGCAGCCAATATTTTCGATCGGCAACTGGTCTTGTAATAACAATTCCAAGGTCTGTTTTTTAATACCATACATTTCTTTCAATGCTTGAATTTGAGCCATAATCTTGGCATCAGGTTGTGTCACGTTTTTGCGTTTAGTCGCCAAAATCATTTTATTTTTACTGGTGTGTTCAAGCGATACAAACTCAAAAACTTTGGTTTCATAGCCATATGCTTTCAAAAGTAAAGCACGTAAGGTATCGGTCAACATCTCGGCTTGTTGTCCCGCATGAATACCAAACTGTAGCATGGGTTGTAAAACTTCAGGACTATGGAGTTGTGGACGCAACTCTTTGTGACAGCATGGCGCGCACATAATCATCGAAGCATTTAAGCGAATTCCCGTATGGATAGCAAAGTCAGTCGCAATATCACATGCATGTAAAGCAATCATCACGTCCAGCTTTTCCGGCTGATAACTACGAACATCACCTTCAAAAAAGTCTAAATGATTAAAATGTACTTTGTCTGCAACGTTCTGGCAAAATTCCACTAAATTACGGCGCAGCTCTACACCCGTAATGAGCGGAACCTTTTGTTGTTCTTGTAAATAATCATACAAAGCAAAAGTTAAATACCCTTTTCCTGAACCAAAATCGACAATATTTAACTCTTTTTGCTCAGCATCAATCTGCTCATATGCGCTCGCAAAAATTTCGATAAATTTATTAATCTGCTTCCATTTACGAGCCATACTTGGAATGATTTGAGCTTTCTCATCGGTAATACCAAGCTCTTTTAAAAATGCACTACCCTGCTGTACATAACGCTGTTTCTCACGATCATGCGCTTGTACAGTTGGAGCAGTGGTCATGCTTTGCTTTTTACCCATATTAAGCATGGCTTTTTTCTTATTTTTTTTAAGCTGGATTTCTTGATGCGTTGAAAATAAATTCGCTTGTTTGCATTGCGTAATCAGCACTGCTATCTGTTCTAAGCCATCTTCGAATGAATAATTTTTAGTCACATCTTGGGTGGTATGATGATATAGCGCGGAAAGTTGTTTTTTTCCATGTAGCTCCACAACACGGAAAGTAATTTTTTCCAGCTGTGTCAACTCTCCTTTATATTGGCTCAAAATCAAACGTTCAAAAGTCTGCTGATTAAGCATTTGTTTGATTTCATGAAAGAATTGCTGTTCTTGCTCAAAGGAGAAAACCGACACTGATATACCTAAAAAATGGTGACTCATATAAAGTGAAAGTTTAAAGGGTATAGGATTAAAAATAAAATAACTTTACGACTGTTTTGCATTTCTATACATTTGTATTTTTAATCAAAAAATAAACTTATGAGTAAATCGGTGTTAGAAACCTACGACCCAAAAGAAGAACTTTTTAATGCCTACAGCCATGGCGCTGGTGTGGTTATGGCAGTAATTGCCTCTGTCTTTTTAATTATAAAAGGATCTTATCTTTCCACTGCCCAGTGGATAGGTTTATGGGTATATGCTTTTAGCTTAATTCTCGTGTTTACTAGTTCGACTCTCTATCATTTTGCACAAACACAAAATTTACGTTACTGGTATAAAAAACTCGATCACACGGCTATTTATTATTTAATTGCTGGAACATATACCCCGTTCTTAAGTATTGCTATACCTACACAAAAAGCTCATATTTTACTTATTGCGCTCTGGAGCATTGCTGCAATTGGTACACTTTTCAAGTTAGTTTTTATTCACCGTTTTCAGAAAATTTCGCTACTTGCTTATGTTCTTATGGGTTGGCTTGCCGTTTTTGTAATGGATGATATGCGAACCTATTTAAGCAAAGATACTTTGATGTTATTGATTACTGGAGGTTTAGCTTACACCGTTGGAGCATTGTTTTACGCGTTAAAAAAGGTAAGATATACCCATGCGATATGGCATATTTTTGTGCTTTTAGGTGCAGGTGCACACTTTCTTGCTATCTATTGGTACGTTGTTTAGTCCATTTTTCACTCATATTCAGTGATCCTGAAAGAGTCATGGATGATGTTCTTTCACGCTATTCTTTTAAGAAAAATATGCCTTTAAAGAGAATAGTAAATTAAAAATAAATTTTAACTGATATAAGGACTTATATGGAGTCAACCTCTGCGACTGCTGCTCCTGTAGTAGCCACCAATTCGAAAACACGGGTTTTGTTTGCAAGTTTAGTCGGTACAACCATTGAGTTCTTCGACTTTTATATCTATGCAACTGCTGCCGTTATCATTTTTCCACATCTATTTTTCCCTGCCAGTAGTGGTAGTGCCGCAGTCTTACAATCACTTGCAACTTTTGCAATCGCCTTTATTGCCCGTCCTATCGGTGCAGCACTATTTGGGCATTTAGGAGATCGTATAGGTCGTAAAGCAACATTGGTGGCAGCATTACTCACTATGGGTATCTCAACCGTATGTATTGGCTTATTACCAACCTATGCTCAGATTGGAATTGTCGCGCCTTTATTGCTCGCCTTATGCCGTTTAGGACAAGGCTTAGGCTTAGGTGGTGAATGGAGTGGTGCTGTTTTACTTGCTACAGAAAATGCACCTGAAGGCAAACGTGCATGGTATGGCATGTTCCCTCAGCTTGGCGCACCTATCGGTTTTATTTTAGCAACTGGTTCATTTTTACTTCTAAGTGCTGCTATTCCTGAGCAAGCATTCATGCAATGGGGCTGGCGTATTCCTTTTATTGCAAGTGCTGTCTTGGTTATTGTTGGCTTATACATTCGTTTAAAACTTCATGAGACCCCTGCTTTCCAGAAGGTTTTAGATAAACAAAAAGAAGTTAATATTCCATTTAAAGAAGTGGTGACAAAACACACGGGCAAACTTATTCTCGGTACAATTGCAGCAATCTGTACTTTCGTTGTGTTTTATTTAACTACAGTATTCGCACTTAACTGGGGAACAACTAAACTAGGCTATGCGCGTGGTGAGTTCTTAGAACTTCAATTGTTTGCAACCCTTTGCTTTGCAGCCTTTATCCCTCTTTCTGCCATTTTTGCAGAAAAATTTGGCCGTAAAGCTACTTCTATTGGTGTATGTATTGCTGCTGCAATTTTCGGACTGTTTTTCTCTAGTATGTTAGAGTCTGGAAACACACTCATTGTGTTTTTGTTCTTGTGTACTGGCTTAGCAATTATGGGCTTGACCTATGGTCCAATTGGTACTGTCCTTTCAGAAATTTTCCCAACCTCAGTACGTTATACGGGTTCAGCTTTAACGTTTAACTTGGCTGGTATTTTTGGTGCTTCTTTTGCACCGCTTATTGCAACTAAACTTGCTGAAACATATGGTTTATATGCAGTTGGTTATTATCTTACAGCAGCATCACTTTTATCATTAATCGCGTTTTTATTAATACGCGAAACAAAAAATGTAGATGTAAATAATCAGATTTAAATATTTTCAAACACCCTAATATAAAAAAGCCGGTTCAAAATTGACCGGCTTTTTTATATATAGAACTTAGTTCAATGATGCAGGATTTGCAGGTGTAACACTGTTTGGTACAGCTGGGGCAGTTACATTATTCGCTGCAACTGCTGCTGCACCAGCAACAGCAGCTTCACCAATTAATGCAACTTTTGCTTTTTCTTGGCTCTTTGGAGATAGAGCTGGGTTACTTGCAACAATACGATTAATATTTGCAGAGTTTGCTGGAGCGATCGCAGCAGTTTGTAAAATGATTGGGCGATTACCCGTGTTACCCAATGTATAACGAATACCTGTACGGGGGCTAATCACCGTCGTATTTTCTTGTTTCACTACAGCCTGAGCCGAAGTTGGGCCTTTTGCCGCAAGTACTTTATCAACCGTTGTGGTTTGAGGGGCTGAAGCTGTTTCTGCTGCGAAAACAAAACTTGGCACAGCAAGAACAGTTAAAAATAAAGGTTGTAATACTTTTTTCATTGTCTTTCCAACATACACTCTGGATGAGAAGTAAATAGCATTTAATGCTTAAAACTGCAAACATTATTCACAGGCTTACTACAAACGAAAAAAAAGCAGAACAATCGTTCTGCTTTTTTTATAACACAAATTAAATTTTGCCGTGACACTGTTTATATTTCAAACCAGAACCACATGGACATGGAGCATTACGACTTTCAGGTACAGGGAACGTTTGTTGTTCAGTAGCCGACTCATTAAGTGCTTCTTGAGAAGCGGTCACTTCACCTGTTAATCCATCCACATCATCATGTTCAAAAGAAAGCTTCATTGCTTCTGCTTGTTGCTGCTGTTGAGCTTCCATTTCTGCAAGCTCTTCTGGTGTTGGGATATGTACGCGAGACAGATCAGTTACAACATCAGTTTTAATTACACCCAGCATATTCACGAACAAGTTAAATGCTTCTTTTTTATATTCCTGCTCAGGATTTTTTTGCGCATAGCCACGTAAGTGGATACCTTGACGTAAATAATCCATTGCAGCCAAATGATCTTTCCAATGGCGATCAAGAGAATTTAAAACGAAATGACGCTCAAGCATTGCTGCTGATTCATCACCCATTTGTGCACGGCGCTGACGATAACGCGCAATTACTTCATCACTGATGCGTTCAACCAAACCTTCTTCATCAAGACGTCGATCTTGTTCTAGCCATTCTTGAACTGGTAGCTCAATACCCAAATCAATACGTAAAGCATTTTCTAAGCCTTCCACATCCCATTGGTCATGGATTGACTCTGGTGGAATAAAGTTAGCAATCATCGCCTGCATTACTTCACGATGCATTTCTTCAACGTATTCTTGTAAAGTATTTTCAGCTAAGATTTCATCACGTTGTGAATAAATGATCTTACGTTGTTCATTATTCACATCATCATATTTAAGTAAATTTTTACGAATATCGAAGTTACGTGCTTCCACTTTACGCTGCGCGTTTTCGATAGAACGGCTTACCATTTTGTGTTCAATCGCTTCATCTTCTTTAAGCCCCATTGCACGCATCATGGCAACGACACGATCGCCTGCGAAAATACGCATGAGGTCATCTTCAAGAGATAAATAGAAACGAGAAACACCAGGGTCACCCTGACGGCCCGCACGACCACGTAACTGGTTGTCAATACGGCGTGATTCATGGCGTTCAGAACCAATAATGTGCAAGCCACCTGCTTGCAATACATCTTCATGGTCCTGTTCCCATTGCGCTTTTAGACGCGCTTCATCTTCAGGGGTAGGATTTTCAAGTTTGGCAAGTTTCGCTTTCCAGTTACCCCCAAGGATAATATCTGTACCACGACCGGCCATGTTTGTTGCGATTGTTACTGCATTCGGGCTACCTGCCTGAGCAATAATGTCTGCTTCACGCTCATGTTGTTTTGCGTTCAAAACTTCATGATGAATACCAGCTTGCTTCAATTTAGACGATAGAATTTCACTGGCTTCAATCGTTGCCGTACCAATAAGAATCGGTGCAACACCCTGCTGACGAATATTCATAATTTCTTGAATAATCGCGTTATATTTACCATTACGGTTTAAGTAGATTAAATCGTTCTGGTCATTACGAATCATAGGTCGGTGTGTCGGAATAATAACGACGTCCAGACCATAAATTTCTTTCATTTCCGCAGCCTCAGTATCGGCAGTACCTGTCATACCTGAAAGCTTTTTATAAAGACGGAAATAGTTCTGGAAAGTAGTTGTTGCTAAAGTCTGGTTTTCAGGTTGAATAGTCAAACCTTCTTTCGCTTCAACTGCTTGGTGTAAGCCTTCTGACCAACGACGGCCCGGCATGGTACGGCCAGTATGCTCATCAACAATAATGACTTCACCGTCATGAATAATATAGTGAACGTCGCGTTGGAATAGGAAGTGCGCACGAATAGCCGCAGAAACATGGTGAACGAGATTTAGATTTGTAGCTGAATATAAGCTTTCGCCTTCCGCTAACAAACCCATTTGAATAAGTTCTTGTTCTACAGTTTCATAACCAATTTCAGTCATTTCAACTGAACGCTGCTTTTCATCAATCCAGAAATGTCCGCCATCGGCAACTTTTTCTTCTTTTTGCGGGCGTAATTTTGGTGGAATCGTATTGATTGCAGTATAGAGGTGTGAAGAATCTTCACTTTGACCAGAAATAATTAATGGCGTACGCGCCTCATCAATCAAGATTGAGTCGACTTCATCGATAATGGCATAGTGCAAACCACGTTGTTTCTTTTCTGCTAAAGAAAACACCATGTTGTCACGCAAGTAGTCAAAACCAAATTCGTTATTGGTACCATAGGTAATATCAGCAAGATAGGCAGCTGCTTTTTCTGCTGGTTCTTGCATTGAATAAATTGTACCAATGCTTAGACCTAAAAATTCAAATAAAGGACGGTTTAACTCAGCATCACGTTGTGCCAAGTAATCGTTTACAGTAATGACATGAACGCCTTCACCACTTAATGCATTTAAATAACACGCTAAAGTACCCATAAGGGTTTTACCTTCACCGGTACGCATTTCGGCAATTTTGCCTTCATGTAAAGTAATACCACCAATTAACTGGACATCATAGTGGCGCATACCCATTACACGTTTTGCTGCCTCACGACAAACTGCAAACGCCTCAGGGAGTAACTTATCTAAACTTTCGCCATTGTTATAACGTTGTTTGAATTCTGGAGTTTTTGCAGATAAGTCTGCATCGCTTAAAGCTGATATCGTCGGCTCGAGCGCATTGATTTGCTCAACAATTTTGCGCATGCGTTTGAGTTCACGCTCATTTTTTGTACCGAAGATACCTCCGATCAGACTTGCCAACATGGATAAACTCTCTAAATCTTGCTTGGTCAAATGAATAAATTTTTTCTCAGTCGTTTATTATGGTGTCAGAAATTTGAAGTACAAGGGGTTTGCACAAAACCCATAAAAAAAATCTGATCATTAGACAAATGGTTTTACCCATTTTCTAAGCCCCTTTAAAGCATCTGGCACCTAAAAACTCGACATTAATGCTCATCTATTGAGCACAACTTCCGAGAAATCTAATTTAGCAAATTTATCTTAAAGTTACATTGATTCAGCCCATAAATTCATATGTTTTGGTCATATATATTTACACTTATATAAAAAGTTCATAATAAAATATAAAAACAATAATTTTAATAATAAATAAATTGCGGCATAGTCATTTCAACATATAACAAGTTTTAAGCAATTGAGGATTTATCATGACATTACGATTAGGCGACACAGCCCCTGATTTTCAACAAGAATCAAGCGAAGGCACTATTAATTTTTATGATTTTCTAGGTGATAGTTGGGGCATTTTATTTTCACACCCGGCCGACTATACGCCAGTATGTACAACTGAATTGGGTTATACAGCAAAACTAAAAGATGAATTTGAAAAACGTAATGTTAAAGCAATTGCTTTATCTGTAGATGATGTTGAGTCCCACAAAGGCTGGATTAATGACATTAATGAAACTCAAAATACTACAGTCAATTTTCCAATTATTGCTGACAAAGACCGCAAAGTATCTGAGCTATACGGTTTTATTCATCCGAATGCCAGTGAAACCCTTACTGTCCGTTCTTTAGTGATTATTGACCCAAATAAAAAAGTTCGTTTAATCATCACCTACCCTGCTTCGACTGGTCGTAATTTTAATGAAGTCTTACGTGTTGTTGACTCATTACAATTAACCGATAAGCATAAAGTGGCTACACCAGCAAACTGGCAACAAGGGGAAGATGTTGTTATTGTCCCTTCTTTAAAAGATGAAGAGGAAATTAAACAACGCTTCCCTAAAGGTTATACTGCGGTGAAACCTTATTTACGCCTTACGCCACAGCCTGAGCAAGATTAAAGCCTTTAACAAGGCGTTAATCGAAGTGCAAGACAAACGCAGTGCGTAGGCAAGCATCTGAAAAGTTGACTACAAGACAAACGCAGTGCGTAGGCAAGCGTCTGAAAGGTCCCCTGCAAGACAAGCAAAGTGCGTAGGCAAATATTAAAAAAATTCTAAGTCAGTCAGCTCACGTAAGTGAGCAAATATTTCCATCTCAAAAGCCATCTCACCCGATGGCTTTTTTTACATTAATGAATACACATGGTTTTTAGTGTTGAGATCAGTTATAACTTCCCAAGAGTTTGTGCAAAAAACAAAAATCATGATCCATAAAATTCATCATTTAAAATGCGGCAGTATGTGCTCTGTATGTGCACCTTTATTTGGGCAGAGAGGCTGGAAAGCTGAAATTGTTTGTCATTGTCTTTTGGTAGAAACTGATCGAGGCCTTGTACTGATTGATACCGGATTTGGCCTACAAGATTATCTACACATGCAACAGCGCCTTGGTTCTTTAGTCAAACGGTTGGGGAAAATTGAACCGAATCTTGAGTTCAGTGCTATCCAACAAATTCAGAAACTGGGTTTCCATCCTAAAGATGTACAGCACATTTTTGTGTCTCACCTCGACTTTGACCATGCAGGCGGAATTTCAGACTTCCCCCACGCCACTGTCCATGTGCTAGCCACTGAATACAATGCTGCACAACTGCCTAATTTTAAAGGCAAGCTTCGTTATAGAACTAATCAATATAAACAACATCGGTACTGGAACTTTGTTGAGTATCAACAAGGTGAAAAATGGTTTAACCTTGAAAAAGTAAAAGGTTTACCCCTATTTCAAGATGAAATTTTAATGGTGCCATTATTGGGCCATTCTGCCGGACATTGTGGTATTGCGATAAAACAACAAAATCAATGGTTATTATTTTGTGGAGATGCTTACTACTCACACCTAGAGTTAAATCCAGTAAATAAATTAAGATCTCTTACCCTTCTAGAAAAGACATTTGCTGAAGACAATGAAAAGCGTCTTATTAACCTAAAAAAATTACAGCATCTGGCTCAACATGAGCCAACGATTGAAATCATTTGCGCACACGATCCCCATGAGCTTCGGCGGTACCAAACATGAAAATTTTTTCACTTATTGCATTTGCGGTCTGTTTAAGCCTTCAAGGATGTATGCAACACGAAAGTATTGCCCATGAGCACAGACCTCACGATTGGGGAGCCTTAGTTTCTCAAACTCATAATTTTTATCAAATTAGCAATGATGTTTTCCGGAGTGAACAGCCCGATGCAGCCATGATTCCCGAATTAAAACACCATCAAATTGGGACTGTTATTAACTTAAGAGCCAAAGCATCAGATGATTTAGTCTTTAAAAATGAAAACTTTAATCTTGTTCATATTCCGATTAATACATGGGCAATTGATCGACAAGATTTATTAGAAGTTATGCAGCAAATCCAACTTGCCAAGCAAAATAATCAACGTGTTTTACTACATTGCTATCATGGTTCAGACCGGACAGGAGCCAGCGTCGCCATGTATCGAATTATTTTTGAAAACTGGGCAATTGATGATGCAGTGAAAGAGATGAAACAAGGGGGTTATGGTTATCATATTATTTGGAAGAATATTGACCGTTTATTTACCCCTAAAAATGTAAAATGGATTCAACAGCAACTGTCGAATCCATCTTAATTAGATTTCAGAATAAAATTTAATCTGACTTACGCTGATCTAAAGGCACCCAGTCAATCACCCAAGCTGACTTCATATTTAAACTGGCGTCAGAAGTAATTTTCTTACGTGTAGTATCTGCCGTATCTCTATCTTTTGCAGGACCAACCATAATACGGATACCTTTACTGGTTGGACTCGTCGTGACCTTATAGCCTTTTGCACGTAATTTGGAGACTACAGCATCTGCATTTGCTTGGTTAGCAGCCAATGCAACCTGTACCATCCATTTTTTATCACCATTTTCAAGCAACTCACGTGCTTTCTCTGCTTCAGCTTTTTTCTCGGCCTCTGCCTTACGTTTCGCTTCAGCTGCTTTCTTATCTGCTTCTGCTTGACGTTTCGCTTCAGCAGCCTTTTTGTCAGCTTCTGCTTGGCGCTTCACCTCTGCTGCTTTCTTATCCGCTTCTGCCTGACGTTTCGCTTCAGCTGCTTTCTTATCTGCTTCTGCTTGGCGTTTAGCCTCTGCTGCTTTCTTGTCTGCTTCTGCCTGACGTTTTGCCTCAGCTGCTTTCTTATCCGCCTCAGCTAAGCGTTTCGCTTCAGCAGCTTTTTTATCTGCATCCGCTTTAGCCGGATCTACTGACTTTTTTGTATCAGTTTGCTGTCCTTTTGCCTTATTCTCACTACCCGCGACTTCAGGAGGAATATTATCGGAACTTTCTTGTGCAGCAGCTCGGCGGGCATTAATCGCGGCATATTCAGCAGCAGCTTTACGAGCTGCATCCGCTTCTGCCTGTTGTTGCATTGCCAAGAATTCGGCAGCACGAGCCTCTTGTTCTGCTACAGCTTTTTCACGAGAACGGCGCTGTTCTTCAAGAAGACGTTTTTCTGTTTCAACATCAACTGCAAGTGGCTGTAGCTGTACCATCTGCCCTTCTTGTGCTGATTGCTTTGGTTTAGCTTGTAATTTCGGTGATGTTGAAGTTTGGGGTTGAACATCTACCTGTTTTATTTCTTCATTTCCTTTTAGAAGTAATGCTGCCAATAAAACACCACCACCTAATAAAACAACGCCACCCATCCAGCGTTGTTTGTTATTCATTGACATTCTTCCAAATACTCCCAAATCGCTTCTAAAGTATGAAACGAACCACAGGCTAAAATCAGCTGATTGTTATTTGTTTGCTCAAGCGCTGATTTAAAAGCCTCTTTGATATTGCCAAATTGTTGTATTGTCTGGCCTTGTAGGGCGTCATTCAATTGCTGAATCGGTGCAGCACGCGGCACATTCAACTCAGCAATTTTCCAATGTAAAACAGTAGGTTTCAACAAATCGACTACTGATTTTATATCTTTATCTGCCAGCATTGAAAATACTGCGACAACTTCTGTGTACTGTTTATTGTATTCTAAGAAATTTCGCAATTGCTTTAACAAAAATTCAACACCATGAGGATTGTGTCCGGCATCAAAAATAATGGTTTTTCCATTAACTTCGCGCACTTCGAAGCGTCCAGCCAAGCGGGCATTTGTAATGCCCTCCTCTAGCGCTAGTTGCGAGATTTCAAGTCCGCTATTTAATACGGCCGCAACTGCTCCTGCAATATTCTCGATTGCAAGTGTACCAAGCGGCAACCTTAAAGTGGTTCCTTCACTTGCAAAATACCAATGTTTTCCATCATCGGCGAGTTTATAAAAATAATCTCTATTAATCGCGTATAGCGTGGCTTGTGAGCTATTTGCCTTATCTTGAATCGCTTGAGGCAAAGATTGCTCACCTGCAAAAATAACAGGAATATGAGGTCGGATAATACCTGCTTTTTCAAAAGCAATTTTTTCGATGGTATCGCCTAACCAATCTGTATGGTCGAGGCCAATATTGGTAATCACGGCGATATTAGGGTCAATTACGTTGACAACATCAAGACGCCCACCTAAACCGACTTCAAGAACCCATACATCGCATTGTTGCTGTTTAAAAATAACAAAAGCAGCCAAAGTGGTTGCTTCAAAAAAAGATAGGCTTAAATCACACTCACGACGAGCCTGATCAACTTGTACAAAAGCATCAATCAAGCTTTGGTCATCAACTTCAACTCCACCTAATTTGACTCGCTCGTTAAAACGATAGATATGCGGTGATTGATACAACCCAACTTTGTACCCTTGTGCTTTTAATATAGACGCAAGCGTTGTTGTGGTTGAACCTTTCCCGTTTGTTCCAGCAACAGTAAAAACTTTGGCATTGGGTTTAGTCACGCCTAATTTTTCTGCTACAGGAATAACACGTTCCAGACCAAGATCGATCCCTGTAACGTGAACATGGCTCCAATAATTGAGCCATGTATCTAAAGAGTCTGTTGAAAGTGGAGCTTGTTGTTTCAAGGTAAGTTCATCAATTTTGATACAAGACGAGATACAGTATCACGTAAAGCATGACGATGAACAATCTGATCGACCACACCATGATCAAGCAGATATTCTGCACGTTGGAACGGCTCTTCTAGTGTTTCACGTACAGTTTGTTCAATCACACGCTTACCGGCAAAGCCAATCATTGCTTTAGGTTCTGCAATATGGATATCACCCAACATTGCTAAAGAAGCTGTTACACCGCCATATACCGGATGTGTTAACACCACGATATAAGGTAAGCCTGCATCTTTTAATTTTTGGATTGCAGCAGAAGTACGCGCCATTTGCATAAGTGACAACATACCTTCTTGCATACGTGCACCACCAGAAGCTGCAAAGCAGATTAATGGCTGACGTTTTTCAATTGCAAGTTCAGCTGCCTTAACAAAACGGTCACCTACTACAGTACCCATTGAGCCGCCCATAAAGTCAAACTCAAAAGCACATGCAATCATATCTACGCCATTTAAGTTACCTTGCATGGCAATTAAAGCTTCCGTTTCACCAGTTTTAGTTTGCGCTTCACGCATACGGTCTGGATACGGTTTGCTATCAACAAACTTTAATGGGTCTTTCGCACTAAACTCTTGACCTAATTCAGCCACAACATTGTCGAAGAACCAGTTTAAGCGATCGCGAGCTTTCATTCGTAAGTGTTCGTCACACTGTGGACATACATACGCATTAAAAGATATTGCTGTACGTGTCACTAAAGCATGACATTCAGGGCACTCAATAGTTGGCTCAGTAAATGTTGCTTTGAGAGTCTGTTGCTCATCTGCAACTTCAATACCTGGAACTGGACGCTGTGTCCATGGCGTCGAAGGGCTAAGAACTTTCCCTGATTTCACTTCTTGATTCATACTAACTCATCGAGCGCTGCTCGAAGCTCCTTGACTTTATTCACCGTCTGTTCAACAGCTTCATCAGCTGCCAACGTTGCAAAAGATTTAACGAAAGCACTACCTACAATCACGGCATCTGCAACACTACCCATCGCTTTCGCTGAAGCAGCATCACTAATTCCGAAACCAACGCCAACTGGAACGTTAGTCATACCTTTGATTTTTTCAATACGTGCAGCCGCTTCAGAAGTATCCAAAGTCGCTGCACCTGTTACACCTTTGAGTGAAACATAGTAGATAAACCCGCTTGCCTGATTCGCTACGTGTTGAATACGTTGATCAGTTGAAGTTGGTGCAAGTAAGAAAATCTGGTCCATATCATGTTGTTTCAAGATTGCACCAAATTCTTTTGACTCTTCCGGTGGTAAGTCCACAAGTAATAAGCCATCTACACCACATTGTTTCGCATAAGAAACAAACTTCTCGTAACCAATCACTTCAACAGGATTAAGATAACCCATTAAAACTACAGGTGTTTCCTGATCCTGCTCACGAAACTCTTTTACCATGTTCAGCGCATCTAAGGTGTTCGTCCCAGCCGCAAGTGCGCGTTCAGCAGCAAGTGCAATTACCGGACCATCAGCCATCGGGTCTGAAAATGGTAAACCAAGCTCAATGACGTCTACTCCTGCCGCAACCATTTTATGAAGTAACGGCACCGTTACTTGTGGCTGTGGATCACCCGCCATGACATAAGATACAAGCGCTTTACGTTGTTGGGACTGCAGCTTTTCAAAACGGGTGGCAAGACGTGACATAGGGTTGTGCTTTCCTTGAATTATTTAAAATTGAGGAGTTGTTTGTAGAAATACAAGAACACCGCATTTTAACGCTATTTTTTGTTCATTGAACAGGTCTAACGTTATGGCGATATTCGATTGTATGATTCATACAACCCATGGCGTACATTTATCAATATTTTGAAACTTTTCTCAATGATCAAAGCTTCCTATTTTTGGGCCATTATTGATTTACAAATTGAGTAAAAAAGCATCCAAAATTCTATTTCGTTGCATTTTTCTGGATGAGCTGTAATTGCTTTTTTCGAGTTAATAATGTTTGCCCTGTTAAATTTTTATATGCTCTTGCTAGTGCAGACTGATCCGAATAACCTAACTGGTCGGCAATAGCAGTCAGACTTTCATTTTGGCTTAACAATATCTCGCAGCGTTTCATACGCTCAGCATCTAAAATTAATTTAAATGAAGTGTTTAATGCCTGTAATTGGCGCTGCAAGCTTCTAACAGAAACATTCAGCTCGATGGCAATATCTTCTATTTTGGGCGCTTGCTGCTTATGCTTAAAGTATTCCTGTACGATCCAATGTATTTGCTGAACTAAATCGGCATGTATTTTCCGCTGAACTAAAGCTTCTTCAGCTTGTTTCACTAAAAGTTGCACTAAAGTTGGGTCTGCATGTTGAGGGCGAACATTTAAACTTTCACTTGCAAAAGTTAATGCATAGTAAGGCCGCTCAAATGATAATTTGCACTGAAAGAAACGTTGATAGTGAACTACTGCCCCACGCGCTCGGTGTACGAACTCTACATTCTGTAAAAGAAACTCATGTACAGGGGCAATCTGTTTAGCAAGCTGTACCATTGCAGCCAAGGTCAGCTCACTTAGTAGAATATTACTGTCGTCGACCAAAGGCCAATATAGGCGAATTTTGGAGGCATCCTGTTCAATTTGTATAGGGACAACCTGTGCACCATCAATGACCAAACGATGAAACTTTGCAATATACTCCACCACTTGACCTAAGGTATCACTTCTGGACGCCATATAACCCAAGACCCCAAAGTTGGCAGGGGTAATACAGGCTGCCATCTCTAAAGCCAAATTAGTCACATGTAATCGCGTTTCAGTTATCTCTAAAAGTTCAATAAAAAGGTCTAAAGAAGATTGAGCATCTATAGAAGCAGATAAAATATTTTGGACTTGACGTGTTTGAATTTCACTTAAATTAAGTGTCTGCCAATCTATTCCTTTTTCTTTTAAATACGTATTCCAAAGGTAGAAGTAACCATTTGAGATAGTAAATTCTTGCATGGCGCGTCCTTTTTACTGCCATTTTGTCGCAAACTGTATAAAAATTGGCGATAACTGTCAAAACAAAGCCGATCACTCGCGACATACTAATGAAAAGGTTATAGTTGCGAGAAATAAAAGATGAACGCACATGTTTCTTATCAGGTCGAACCAGTAGTTCGTAAAGATCTCGATTTTCATTTAAACGAAGCACCTCGCTTTTGGTTTAACAATGATCCTTTTTTAACTCGTATGTTTGATGCACTCAGCTTAACCTTTCCAGATGGAGAGCGTTACTTCATTGAATGTGTGCGTATGTTCCGCGATAAAATTGATGACCCTGAACTACAAAAACGAGTTGCGGATTTTATTAAACAAGAAGCTCAACACGGTATTGCACATGACAAAATGAATCAGCTCATGAAAGAGCAAGGCATGCCTGTTGACCAGTTCACAACCACCCTTAAAAAGATTTTCCGCTTTGAACTAACAAAACGTTCACCACAATATAATATTGCCATGACCGCTGCCGCTGAACATTTAACAGCGTTAATGGCAGAAACCTTTTATAGCCATAAAAAAACTTTAGAAAACGCTCATCCTTATGTTCGAGCTTTGTTTGCATGGCATGCGATTGAAGAGATGGAACACCGCGATGTAGCTTTTGATGTGATGAGACAGGTGGGAGAAGTTCCAGAGTCAACACGTCGCTTTGTGCTTGTTTTAACAACCGTACTCATGTTCGGTTTTACGCTTTATCGTACCAATATCATGTTGAAATGTGATGGCTTTAGTCCAAGAGAAAGACTCTTGATGAACCTTAAAGGTTTACCTTGGTTCTTTGGCAAAAATGGCACATTAACAGCTATGAAAAAACAATATATGGATTGGTTTAAAAAAGATTTTCATCCAAGCCAGCATCCTGTTATTCGTCAGTATCCCGTTTGGATTGAAACACTCGAAAAGACAAATGACCCTATTGCAGCGGGTGAAGCATTTTGGCAAGCAGGTTTATAACCTGCTTGTTACCATTTTGCATAATGTTGCTCTAGTAAACCGTATTGTTCTTTGCAATTGATTATATCGGTTGTCTCATGCTCAATCGTGCCGCTAATTTTAGCTTGCCATTGATTGAACTGACTGCCAATCATTCTTAAGTTTATATTTTCATATCGGCACCACCCAATATGCACTTGTAGATTAAGTTTTTGATCTAGAGAACTAATTTGCCAAAGTTCATCATTTACTTTTTCAAATAAAACGTCTGTGAGCGGAAATAAAACTCCGTTAATCCATAGGCAGTTTTCATTACCAAAGCTTTCATTAACACCAGAGGCCAGATTTAACCCAATACGACGCCCCTGTTCATCCCAGAAGTTACATGAGAGCCAGAACCAAGCTGTTTCAGGACGTAAAAATCCGCAAGTATCATCAAGTGAAGCAAATGTCTTTTCATCAAATTGTACAACTTGATTTTGCTTATTAATGAACATTCCCTCTACAGCCAAAGTGGTCTGCTTTTGGGTATAGGTCCAACCATTGATACCTGTTGGTGTACACAAGCTTAAAATATCTGTTCCGGCGCAGAAAATACGGGCGCTCAGGCAAATTTCACCATATTTAGTCACCCGAATGTATCGTACACCATTGGCATGCTGAATATCGAACTGATAAGGCGATTTAGAAAAATAACTTTGATTAAACAAAGGCTGTTCATCAAGATAAGTCTTGTGACCTAACGGCTGAATAGCATTCCACTCAATGACTTGCCCTGTTTCATGGTCATAGATATAGAAAAAACCGTGTCCGACCCAACCAATATCTGCGATGGCTAGACCAATACTATAATGTTTATGTTGAATGCCACAGAATTTAAACTTCTTATATTTTAATTGTTTGCGCCAGCCTTTTAGGACTTTGCCATAAGGAGTTTTATAAATATAACGTTGGACATGAATGGTGGACGGTACAGATTCAAAACGCCCATAACGAGGCTGTCCATTTTCTTGAATTAAATCCATTTACCCACTTCCATATGAATATTAGATTTCAAATGACCTATCCCACAGTCAAATATGTATTTTCCCAAATTGTTGCAGCAAAATCGCCTTTTATTAAATGAATATAACGGCCTGCCACGCAATCTATCGCTAAACAGTCATCAATATCAATGACCCGGTCTGTATGTGCTTTTTGCCACTGCCGATCTATAAATTGTTTACCTAATTGTTTGGCAACTACCGTGTTGGGTGCCACCACAAACTCATAACGATGAAGTTCACCGAATTCACGTGCATTATATCCACCTAGATTAATTAAATATAACTTTAAATCATCTGGTTGTGGAGCAACATCTGTAAAATGAATTTGATAGTTCTGTCCTTGAGAACTAACTCCTGAGAGCTTAGCCCAAGCATCAATATGTAATCCTTGAGCCTCACCAAACCAAGCTTGCTTAAGTTGAGGATAAACTTCTTCCAAAGTATCTCCTACAGCCATGACCACATCATGAACTTCTGTATTAGCACGTGCATGACGCCCGCCCAACATCACCATAAACAAGCTTGGCATTGTATCCTCTTACATCTCGACCATTTCTACGCCATCAATGCGTGCAACTGTCATTAAGTCTTTATCGCCACGGCCTGAAACAGTCGCAATAATAATCTGATCTTTAGACATCGTCGGTGCAAGCTTAGAGACATACGCCATCGCGTGCGAGCTTTCAAGCGCAGGAATAATCCCTTCGATTTTGGTTAAGTCACGGAAACCTTGAAGAGCCTCTGTATCATTAATCGGCACGTACTCTACACGCTTCATATCTTTCAAGAAGCTATGTTCAGGACCAACACCCGGATAATCAAGGCCCGCCGAGATACTATGTGTCTCAATAATCTGACCTTGTTCATCACTCATCAAGTAAGTACGGTTACCATGCAATACACCCACATGGCCCGCATTTAACGGCGCAGAGTGTTTACCAGTTTCAATACCAAAACCAGCGGCTTCAACACCATACATTTTTACACTGGCATCGTTTAAGAACGGATAGAACAAGCCCATTGCATTTGAACCACCACCTACACAAGCAACTAATGCATCTGGTAAGCGACCTGCTTGTTCCAAAATCTGTTTACGCGCTTCACGACCAATAATTGACTGGAAGTCACGAACAAGTTGAGGATAAGGATGCGGACCTGCAACTGTACCAATGACATAGTAAGTCGTATCAACGTTGGTTACCCAGTCACGCATCGCTTCATTCATGGCATCTTTTAATGTTTTAGAGCCACTTTGCACAGGCACAACTGTTGCACCCAACAAACGCATACGGTAAACGTTCATCGCTTGACGCTTAACGTCTTCAGCACCCATATAAACAACACATTCAAGACCTAAACGTGCTGCAATTGTTGCTGTTGCTACACCATGCTGCCCTGCACCAGTTTCGGCAATAATACGTTTTTTACCAGAAAGCTTTGCAAGTAGTGCCTGACCAATCGTGTTGTTTACCTTGTGTGAGCCTGTATGGTTCAAGTCTTCACGTTTAAGGTAAATTTGCGCACCACCTAACTCTTTTGACCATCGTTCAGCATAATAAAGTGGACTAGGACGACCTACATAGTAGGCGAGGTCACGGTCGAATTCTGCCAAAAACTGTTCATCATTTTTCATGCGGGAATAGAGATTTTCCAAATCTTCTAATGCCGCCATTAAAGTTTCTGACACAAAACGTCCGCCATGGATACCGAAATGCCCATTTGCATCTGGGAATTGGGTATAGTCAATCACATTATTTTGCTGATCCACGTTGGACTCCTTGCATAAATCGTTCAATGAGTTGTTGGTCTTTTATACCTTTTGCGGACTCTACGCCTCCGCTCACATCTACTGCAAAAGCACCGGTAGTATGAATAGCGTCAATGACATTGTCAGGGGTTAAACCACCTGCCAAGATTAATGGAATATCAAGTTTCGGGAATTTAGACCAGTCAAACTGATGTCCTGTGCCCCCTTTAAGCTCAGGATGCCACGCATCGAGCAATACAGCACTGGCACCAGCTGCCTGATATTTTTGAATTTCAGCAACTACATCCAGATCAGGTTTAACCTGAATCGCTTTATACCAGCGACGTTTACAATGACGCGCTATTTCCTGACATTGTTCTGGAGTTTCATCGCCATGTAGTTGTAATACATCTAGGGGAACACAATCAAGTACATCCTGAATTTCAGTAACACTCGCATTTACAAACAAACCTACCATTTGTACATAAGGCGGAACGAGTTTTGCTAATTCTTCTGCCTGTTCAACTGTTACATTTCTTGGACTCGGCGGAAAAAAAACAAAGCCTATCGCATCTGCTCCCGCTGCAACTACTGCCTGAACATCTTGCTTGCGAGTAATTCCACAGATTTTTGCTCGTGTACGTTTTTGGTTTGATTGGCTCATGAGCTGCTTAAACTACAACCATTTCTTAAAATAAGCGCCATTGTAATGCAATTTTTGCCCCTTGCGTAAAAGTTCTCAGGGAATTGCTTTAAATGACATTGTACGAAGTAATTCGGCACTTTATACTGCGTTCAAATGGAAGCAAGTGTAAGCAATTGATGCTTTAGGGAAGCTGGTGAAAGTCCGGCACTGCCCCCGCAACGGTAACAATGTAAAGCATATTTTTAAGTCGAAATCGACTTACACCACTGCAGTAGTGTGGGAAGGTGAATATGTCCATAAATGAATTATGGCGCTGAAGTCCGGAGACCTACTTGTTTCATCTATCTACCCGATCATTCACGTGGGGTGAATGTATGGAGCATGTTATGTCTAAATCTTTTCAACCTACTCGTCTGGTAGGGGCTATCGCTATTGCGATGGGGTGTTCACCTGTTATTTTTGCTGAAGATGCAACAGATGCAACTCAGCTTGACCCAATTGTTATCACTGCTTCAAAAAGTGCTGAAAAAGCAAGTGAAGTTCCAGCGCGTATTTCAGTGATTTCTAAAGAAGAAATTGAAAAAAATCCTGCTTTAAATCTATCTGATATCTTGCAAAAAGATGCATCTATTTATGTAAAACAAAATGGTGGAATTGGCCAACTTGCAGACTTATCTTTACGAGGTGGGCAAACTGGGCAAACACTTTTATTGAAAGATGGTGCCCGTTTAAATTCACAAAATGGTTTCGGTCCAGTCAATCCAGAATTTATAAATTTAACTGATGTTGATCAAATTGAAATTCTAAAAGGTCCAGCTTCAGTACAATATGGTTCAGATGCTATTAGTGGTGTAATCAACTTAATCTCAAAAAAACCAACAAAATCAGGCATAAATTTGACTGGAATTTATGGAGAGAATAATACTTATAAGTCGATTATTAATGCAGATTATGTTGATGCTTCTGGATTCTATGCTCAGGTAGGCGGACAACGTTTAGAATCGGATGGAACACGAATACTTAGCATTCAAGATAAAAATGATAAAGCTGGCTTTGATCAAAAAGGATACCATGCAAAAATAGGTTATCAGCAAAATCAGATTGATACCAGCATCTCTATTAGTGAGAATCAAGGTACCAATGTATATTATGACTCAACTTTAAATTCCAACACAGGAATACGTGATTTCAAAAATCAACTCATCAATTGGTTAGGTTCATATCAAGTCAATCCTGATATTAAGCTTAATGCACGTTATTCCAATATTAAGAACACAAGGGTATCAACAGATACAGATTGGCAAACCTATAAGCTTACATCTAGTCACTATAATACTGAAACAAATGAAAGTGATCTAAACGCAGTTTGGAAATTCATGGAACATCAGAATATTTTAGCTGGTGTTACATATAGCAAGTCAGAATATGATGCATCATCTACTCCGGAAGCGATACGCAGTACGAACTCTACAGGTTATTATTTACAACACCAATATCAGAAGAATGGCCTCAACACTCAAACTGGCATACGCTTAGAAGATAATGATTGGTTTGGCACACATACTGTTGGACAAATCGCAGTACGCTATCAGCTTTTACCACTTACAAGTATCTATACCAATGTTGGTACGGCATTTAAAGCACCAACACTAGAACATTTATATGGTTCTTATGGTAGTAGCTTTTATAGTAATCCGAATCTCAAGCCAGAAAAAAGTGTCTCTTATGAAATTGGTTTAGATCAAAAACTAAACTACGGATTATCAGCTTATATTTCAGGTTATTCTACTGATGTGGAGAATTTGATTAGCTCGGGTAAGATAGATGGAAAAACAACCTACATCAATTTAAATAAAGCAAAAATTCAAGGCGGTGAAATTGGCTTAAAATGGGTACTCGACAATCTATTTGCAAATGCTGAATATGTCTACTCAAAAGCACAAAATAAAGAGACTAAATTAGATACTCCTTATCGACCTCGTCAAACTTATACATTGACAGTGGGCTATGATGATGGATTGTATGGCGTCAATGCTGCTGTAGTTGCTCGCTCAAAAGCAAATACAAGCTCTGCTAATATTAAAGTTCCAGGTTATGCAACAGTTGATCTAAATGCTTTTTGGAATATCAGCTCAAATGTAAAACTTTTCACTAATATTCAGAATATTGGTGATGTAGAAAATATTGTCGTTAACGATTTCGGTTCAGAATATATCAACGGTGGCCGCCAAGCTTCTGTTGGCGTAACTTTCCGTTATTAATTTCTCAATCTGATTATAAAAATATTTTCTTAACTCCAGTTTCGGGGTAATGTTCTGACCGACATTATCCCCTTTTTTATGTTCAGGATATCTATCATGGGACACCGTTTAAGCAAAATCTATACACGCACAGGCGATTCAGGTACCACAGGTTTAGGCGATGGCTCTCGTGTTGCTAAAGATGATCTAAGAATTGCGGCACTTGGTGATGTTGATGAACTAAACGCCATTATTGGGGTACTTCGTGCTCAAATCACAGATAGCCAAGTGGCTAATAAAGCTGATTGGGACAAAAGCTTGAGTCTGATTCAACACTGGCTTTTTGACTTAGGCGGCGAAGTTTGTATTCCAAATTACAATTTGCTTCAGCCCGTTTGTATTGAATTTCTTGAAAAAGAAATTGACCGTATGAATGAAGATTTGCCTATGTTAAAAGAATTTATTCTGCCATCTGGTTCTTTATCTTGCAGTTATGCCCATCAAGCCCGTGCCGTTTGTCGTCGTGCAGAGCGATCGCTCATGTCAGTACAAACTCGCGATCAAAATATTCAAGCCACTGCCCTTCAACTTTTAAATCGTCTATCTGACTGGTTATTTGTCGCATCGCGTGCTTTACAGCGTGCTGAAGGTGGACAAGAAGTCCTTTGGCAAAAAAATATTAATGAGATGATTTAAATATAGATTAAGTTAAGAAAGATCTCTACGTTTAAAGAGATCATTATCAAAAAGAACGGACAATAGAAATCTATGCGCATTATTGGTCATCGTGGTGCACGCCGAGAAGCTCCTGAAAATACATTAGGTGGTTTTCAGCACATTAAAAATTTAGGTATTCGTGGTGTCGAATTTGATATTCGTCAGCTGCAAGATCAAGAGTTGGTCGTCATTCATGATGATAATTTTTTGCGCACGGCAGGTGTCGACCAGATTGTAGAGCAATCAACATTGGCTCAAGCATTATCATTTGATCATCGTCAAAATTGGCCTAACTGGCCAACCTCTGAACCAACCCCTACGCTTACAGATGTTTTAAATTTACTTGATAACTTTGATCATATTGAAGTTGAAGTTAAAGCTGTAAGAGATATGGCATTAGCAGAAAAGTTAGTTCAAAAGCTTGAGACTGAGTTACAAGGTTTCGAGAAAGTCGTGACCATCACAAGTTTTGATCTTCAAATTCTAACCGCTTTACGTGATATCAACTCTCAATTTAAACGCGGATTGTTAGTTGAACTTCCGGTTGGAGCAACGGCGATTGAACTTGCTCATCAATATGGGTGCTGTCATATTGGCTGGCATGATCAACTTGCAACAGATGAAATGATTCAATTGTCTCATCAAGCTGGTTTGAACATTAGTGTCTGGACAGTGAACGATGTAGAAAGAGCAAAGAGACTACAGGATTTAGATATTCAGGGCTTAATTACAGATATTCCAACCACAATGCTTGAAGCTCTTTAAATATAAAAAGGTGGTATTGACCACCTTTTATTTTTTCTCGGCCTGAATCAAACGCTGTCCGCTTTGATCAAGTAGATATAAGGTATTACCTACTAACTGGAAGCGTTTAATACGTTGTAAAGAGTCAACCAATTCTGCTTCTTGCGCCAAAGCGCCATCACAACTCGAATGACCTGCGTTAACTTCCATATCAAGTTTCTTTTGGCTGAAATCAAAAGTGTATCGCCCAAAAACACGATTACATCCTGTATGACCAGTTACTGTTTTGACTGTAGAGTTCAATGAAAGAGTCGGCCACTGGTTAAAGAATTTTGCCTTATGACCATTTATCTGGGTAATTTGCCAATCTATATCTTGAACACCATCTGGACTCACTTTCTTTTTCACAACTGGCGTTTGTACACGATGTGTTGGTTTTACTTGGCCTTTGTGATTATTTGGTTGCGGCGTGCTTTGACATGCTGCCAATACAAGGCTGATTGCGATGAAAAGACATTTCAATGGCAATTTCCTTGCAATATCAATGCTATTCTTTTTTCTCAATCGCTGTATTTTCATTACACAACTTCTCCTATCTGAAATGTTGTCAGGCATGGTTTAATTCTGTTACGGTTCTTTCAATACATCTGTACAATAATGCTAGTGATTCTCACTAAGCACGTGCTAATATGATGTGCAAAATAGCAATATATCTTGAAGATTGGTTTTGCTATGTCGATTTGTCTTTTTACCTTGTATGACAAGGTTTCTAGGAGCGCTGCCGGATATGACTTCCGCCCCACTCAAGGCCCCAATTAACTGGACCGCTAGCATTACCTTAATTGGTTTACCAATTCTTGCTGCAATCATAATCCCGATTTATGCGTATTATTATGATTTTAGTGTAAGCGCATGGGTAAGCTTATTTTTTCTTTTAGCTTTAAGTAGCATGGGGATTACTGCTGGTTACCATCGTCTTTGGGCACACCGTGCTTATGAAGCGTCGTTACCACTTAAAATTCTTTTAATGATTGGCGGCACATTTGCTGTACAAAACAGTATTTTGTTTTGGGCATCTGGTCACCGTACCCATCATCGTCATGTTGATGATGTAGATGAAGACCCATATTCAATTGAACGTGGCTTTTGGTATGCCCATATGGGTTGGATGATCCGCGATCATTCTCCATCTGAACCAGATTTTAAAAATGCACCAGACTTACTCAATGACAAACTGGTGATGTTCCAGCATAAATACTACGCCTTGATGGTCGTAGCAGTTCACGTTGGTATTTTAGGTTTGGTTGGCTGGGCAACTGGCGATTTATGGGGTGTTGTACTTCTTGGTGGTCTATTACGTTTAATCATTAGTCATCAAGTTACATTCTTCATCAACTCACTTTGCCACATGTTCGGTAAACGTCCTTATACCGATGAAAACTCAGCACGCGATAACTTCTGGTTAGCGATTGCAACTTGGGGTGAGGGTTACCACAACTATCACCATATTTTCCAGTACGACTATCGTAATGGTGTGAAATGGTGGCAATATGATCCAACAAAATGGCTCATTTGGACATGCTCTAAGATTGGTTTAGCAAAGAACCTACGTCGTATTCCAAGCTTTAATATTAAAAAAGCAGAATTGGCAATGAAGTTTAAATATGCTGAACAAGACTTGGCTATTTATGGTCATGATGTAAATGCCGATATTAGTCAAATGAAGCAACGTATTGCTCAAGAGTATGAAGCATTTACGCATACTTTAAATGACTGGGCGAAACTCAAAGAACAAGAGTTACAAGCAAAGAAAGCAGCAATGGCTGAAAAGATTCACAAAATGGATCACAAGTTAAAAGTTGATTTCCAATTGCTTGAACATCGTTTGAGTCATCACCGTGAGTGTTTAGAAACTTTAATGCGTAACATTAAAAAGAACACAAACGTCGTACCAGACTAATACGTCTTTATCCCGAAATAGCACCTGTAGAGCCATACTTTGCAGGTGCTATTTTTTTGGCTTGTTTTTAACTATGGTATAGTGAATTTTGCCTCAAATATTTAGTCCAGCCTATGCAATTTAATCCGCTTTATTCATCGCTCAATCCTAAGCTTTTTCATATCCAGCAACCTTCTCCGCTTCGTGGTGCAAAGGCTGGACACTTTAATTTAGCTTTAGCCGAAGAGTTACAATGGACAGATGAAGAAAAACAGGCTTGGGTAGAAATTTGCAGTGGTCAGCGTACCTTCTCGGAATTCCCGCCTTTGGCTATGGTGTATGCAGGCCATCAGTTTGGACAATGGGCCGGTCAACTAGGCGACGGACGTGGCTTACTCATTGCGCAGATTCTTAATAAAAAAGGCCAAACCATAGATTTACATTTAAAAGGTGCAGGCCCTACGCCCTATTCGCGTATGGGAGATGGGCGAGCAGTTTTACGCTCTGTTATTCGTGAATATTTAGCAGGACATGCTTTAAATGCTTTAGGGGTGGCTTCTAGTCACGCAGTAGGTTTTACAAGCTCCACTCAAGGTGTACAGCGTGAAAAGCTAGAACTTGGCGCAATGTTACTTAGAACATCTGAATGTCATATCCGTTTAGGCCATTTTGAATGGATCAATCAATATGCACCTGAGCTATTGGCCGAGTTCACTCAAAAATGTATTGAATGGCACTATCCAGAATGTCAACAAGAAGAGCAACCTATTTTAGCTTTTGCTAAAGCTGTGATTAGAAATACAGCCATTATGATCGCCAAATGGCAGCTGGTCGGTTTTGCTCATGGTGTGATGAATACCGATAACTTAAATATTACGGGTTCTACACTCGATTTTGGTCCATACGGTTTTATGGAACGTTTCCGACCAAATTGGATTAACAACCATTCCGATTACCAAGGGCGTTACACCTATCAAAACCAGCCGAGTATTGCGCACTGGAACTTATGGACTTGGTTAAATAATCTTATTCCACTTGCCGAACCTGAGCATAAAGAACAGTTCAAAGAAGCGTTGGCCGCTTGCTTAGAAGAATTTGAGCCGACTTTTATTGAGCATTACACCACTGGGTTATGTCAAAAAATGGGGCTTCCTCATTTTCATAAAGACAGTACTGAATGCGGCTTAAGCTTTTTGCGTATTCTGCAAGCGGAGCAGCTCGATTACACCCAAAGCTTCATTCGCCTTCAAAATAAAGAATACAAAGCCTTACGTGATGACTGCCTTGATATTCGACAATTTGATGCATTCCTTACGCAGTATCAAAACATCCGTGAATATCAAGATATTGATGAGCTTGATGCAAACATGCAGCAGGTAAATCCAATTTATATCTTACGTAACCATATGGCACAGCGAGCTATTGAGGCAGCGGAGCGAGATGATTTTAGTGAGGTTGACCGCTTATTTAAGCTACTCAACCATCCCTATACAAAGCAATCAGATTTGGAAAAACCGGAAGATTTAGGTCCGTTACCAAGCGATGTACCTGATGTCGCGGTGAGCTGTTCTTCTTAATTTTTTATCCACATTTTCTGTGGATAACATTGTGGTTATCCACAGCATAACTTTTCTAAGCAATTATTCTTCTGGATATTCGAAGCGATAACCTACTCCATAAACAGCTTGAATCCACTCATGACGGTTACCAGTTTCGGCCACTTCCGTGATTTTTCGACGCAAGTTTTTAATATGGCTATCAATAACTCGGTCGGCAACATCAAAGCTGTCCGGATTAATATGATCTAATAATTGTGCACGTGAATAAACTTGCCCCACATGTTCTAAAAATAACTCAAGTAGGCGAAATTCTGTTGGCGTTAAACTTAAAGATTTTTGTTGATACCAAATTCTTTGCTGTGCCTTATCAATACGGAAAGAATCATTTTGCTCTGGCTCAGCCTTACGTTCTAAACGGCGTAAAACGGCCTGTACACGAGCAACCAGTTCTTTTGGACTAAAAGGTTTGCACACATAATCATCTGCCCCCATGTTTAGGCCCAAGACACGATCAATTTCTTCGGTACGTGCTGTCACCATAATAATTGGTAAATCTGACTGTTCACGTACCTTACGGCAAATCGTTAAACCATCCATTCTTGGAACCATTAAGTCCAGAATCATTAAATTAGGTTTACGTTGTTGAAAGCTCGTGTAAGCATCCTGACCATCATGAAACATGCTTACTTCGAACCCAGCAGCCTCAAGATAATCACGCACCAGATGCGCTAACTCGACTTCATCCTCAACCAACATAATATGTTTCATGGGCCATTTTTCCTTTTATTTAACTCTGCTTTTTAAAGGTCAGTACACAACGTAAACCACCTAATGGTGAGTGTTCAAAACTGAGTGTACCACCAAGCGCCTGCGCAATTTTACAAGATAAAGCTAAGCCTAGTCCTGTTCCACCTGTACTACGCGTACGCGAATCATCGACACGATAAAAACGTTCACCTAAACGTGATAATTGCTCATCACTTAAACCAAATGGACTGTCATCAACATATAAAGTCCACTCCTGAGGCGTTTGACTTGTATGAATATGAATCTTTCCACCTGTTTCGGTATAGCGAATACTATTACCAATCAAATTAACAATAATTTGTTTAAATCGATCGCGGTCTAACAATAAAGAAGCACCTTCACCTTCCACCTCAATTTCTAACCCTGCTTGTTCGAGTTTAGGTCTGAAATTTTCGACTTCTTGCAGTATAACTTCCCAAGGATTAACCGAACTCAAATAACATTTAAGTTGTTGAGCATCAGCCTGAGCCAAGTCTGCCAAATCTTGTGTCAATTTCTTTAAACTCGAAACTTGTCGCATCATGGCATCAAGATGTTCAGGTGTTGCCTTTCGGATACCATCTTGCATCGCTTCAATCTGCGCTTGCAAAACAGCCAATGGAGTTTTCAATTCATGAGAGGTATCTGCAACCCATTGACGTCGTGATTCTTCATGCTGATGTAAAATTTCAGCTAAATGATTTAATTGAGTAGATAAATCACCTAACTCATCATTTCGTTTAATCACAACTTGGTGTTGATAATTACCTTTTGTTAACTCATTTGTTGCATTTAATAGACGCTGAATTGGCTTTTTAAAATAAGTTGCCATTAAAAGTGCTGCAACTAAACTCGACAGTAATGTTAAGGCATAAATTAAAAGTAAATAGCGCTTTTGATTACTGAAGAAATTAATACTTAATGCATCTTCTTTATCTAAAACTGGTTTTAGACCTAAATAACCTACGACCTGACTATTGACCATAATCGGGCGATAAGACATCTGATCCGAAGACGGCGGTTCACCCACTACGAACTGGTGTTTGGCATCATATAAAGATAAACGAGAACTTAAGCCCAGCCGGTCTGGTAAAGCAATAAAACGCTTCTTACCATTTTGCGTCTCAATGTCTTTAAGGCTTCCTTTTTTTGATTTGTTTTTATCATCGCTTGGACGAAACTGGTTTGCACTTAGCGGGAATCTTAAACCTTCAAATGGTTGATATTCCGAAGGTAAGTTTTGCTCAAGTGTACGTAGTTCTTCATCACTAAAAATAGAGTTTTTATTTACCGTTCCCGCATCTGGAGAAATATTAATGAGAGTGTGTTCATCGAAAGAATGCTGCTGAATGGCAATATCATATTGGCGCCGTAACCACCACTGGGAAAGACGGTCATAATCATCTGGTGCTGCCGTTCCTTCAATTTGTAAGATTTGCGCCTGAATCGCATTCCCCCAATCATGATAAACGGTATATACATTTCCCAGATTAGTAATGAGCCGATCTAGCTTTTGCATTTCAACATCGGCTACATATTTGGCAAAGTTCTTTTGCATCGTCCAGTGCAGAACACTCAAACTTGCAGTTGCAATTAACAGCGTGGTAAGCAAGACCGTTAAAAATAACCGCAAGGCTATGGGAACACGTAGAACGTTCAAAAGCACTCTCTCATTTTTACTCTATATTTTGCATTGTAACCAACAACGAAAAGAAAAACTCTCCATTGTTTCTTCATCTTTATTATCTAATCTTTAAGTCATCTTAAAACAAACATTAAAGGGTTTTAACCATGAAAATGACGGCTAAAATTGCATTATTCAGTGCAGCAATTGTAACTATGGGTAGTTTGGCTGCTTGTCAATCAACAACTCAACCACCTAAGCCAGAACATGGCATGATGCAAGATGGCCCACGTGATGGTCACCACCATCGTATGAAACACCGTGAATTTACGCCTGAACAAAAAGCAGCATGGGAACAACACCGTGCAGAGCGTAAAGCTCGTTTTGAGCAAATTCAAAAAGCATGTGAAGGTAAAGCTGTTGGACAAACTGTCAATGTTCAAGTTGGAGATAAAACACTTGAAGGTACATGTAACCTCCGCTTTGAGCCAAAACGTCCTCAACCACCAGTCAATGCCCCTGCTCCAGTAGCGACTCAAGCAAAATAATTCTAAAAACAGTAAAACAAAAGGCGCCAGAAGGCGCCTTTTGTTTATACATAACTATTTACGATTTTGACTATTTGTCTCATCTAAACTTCATCAAAAGTGTTTACACTCAAAGCACTTACATAGTTCAAGTATTTTTTTCTTGACTTTGCAGTCACAAAGTAAAGGCCCCGAGGTGCTTGTACAGTTATGCAAGTTGTTGCACGATGTAATAGTTCAAGGTGCCTTATGGCACATTATCGTAGATTAGGATTATAACTCTGGTTTCACCAGTATTGAGGAACCCGATATGCCACAATACAAAGCGCCCTTACGTGATATGCAATTCGTTTTGCATGAATTATTAAATGCTGAAGAACACTATGCAAAATTACCTGACTTTCAAGGTAACGTAAGCCGTGAATTGGTTGATCAATATTTAGAAGCTGCGGCAGACTTCTGTGAAAATGAACTTTCTCCTTTAAACCAAGTTGGCGACCGTGAAGGTTGTACTTGGAATGATGGTGTTGTAACTACACCAACAGGCTTTAAAGAAGCTTATCAAAAATACATCGAACTTGGCTTCCCGTCTTTATCAGCAGAAGAACAATACGGTGGTCAAGGCTTACCTAACTCTTTAGGTATCGCAATTTCAGAAATGGTAGGTAGCTCTAACTGGGCATGGGGTATGTACCCTGGTTTGTCTCACGGTGCAGTACGTACATTAGAACATCACGGTTCTGAAGAGCAAAAAAATACTTACTTACCAAACCTTGTTTCAGGTGTTTGGACAGGTACGATGTGTTTAACTGAATCTCATGCAGGTTCAGACTTAGGTATTATCCGTACTAAAGCAGAACCAAATGCAGATGGTAGCTATGCAATCTCTGGCGAGAAAATCTTTATCTCTGCTGGTGAACACGACATGGCTGAAAACATTATCCATATCGTTCTTGCTCGTCTACCAGGCGCACCAAAAGGGACTAAAGGGATTTCGTTATTCATCGTTCCTAAGTTCAATGTCAATGCAGACGGAACTCTAGGCGAACGTAATGCCGTACGTTGTGGTTCAATCGAACACAAAATGGGTATTCACGGTAACGCGACTTGTGTCATTAACTTTGACCAAGCAAAAGGTTATTTAATTGGCCCTGAAAACCGTGGTTTGAACTGTATGTTCACCTTTATGAACACAGCACGTATTGGTACTGCGGTTCAAGGTTTATCTGCATCTGAGTCTTCTTTCCAAGGTGCTTTAACTTACGCGAAAGAACGTTTAGCTATGCGTTCACTTTCTGGTCCTAAAGCTCCAGAAAAAGAAGCAGATCCAATTATCGTTCACCCTGCCGTTCGTAACATGCTTTTAACTCAAAAAGCATTTGCTGAAGGTGGTCGTGCACTTGTTTACTTACTTGCTCAATATGCAGATATCGTTGAAAAAGGCGAAACTGAAGAAGAGCGTAAGTTTGCTGACAACATCTTGTCTTTATTGACTCCAATTGCAAAAGCATTCTTAACTGAAACAGGTTCTGAATCTGCTAAGCACGGTGTTCAAGTGTTCGGTGGTCATGGCTTCATTTCTGAGCATGGCATGGAGCAAATCGTACGTGATACACGTATTGCTTGTTTGTATGAAGGTACAACTGAAATTCAGGCACTTGATTTGTTAGGCCGTAAAGTTTTACAAACTCAAGGTGCAATGCTTCGTGATTTCACTAAGATTGTTCACAAGTTTGTAGAAGCAAATAAAGACAATGCTGCCATGAAAGAATTTGTTGAGCCACTTGCTGCGCTGAACAAAGAATGGGGCGACCTCACTATGCAAATCGGTATGCGTGCAATGCAAAATCCGGATGAAGTGGGTGCAGCGGCTGTAGATTACCTCTACTTCTCTGGTTACGTTACTTTAGCTTATCTATGGGCTCGTATGGCGCTTGTAGCACAAGAGAAATTAGCTGCGGGTACAACCGATGTTGATTTCTACAATGCGAAAGTAACTACTGCTCGCTTCTACTTCAAGAAAATTTTACCGCGTGTACGCTCTCATGTAGACGTTATCGCAGGTGGTTTAGACCCATTGATGGCATTAGATGCTGAACATTTCGCTTTCTAATCATAGTTAGTTGCGATATGCAATGTTAAAAACCAAAAAAGGACTGCTCAGTTTTGACGGTCCTTTTTTTATAAAATCAATGATAAATTTAGATTTTAAATTCAATATCCATTTCGTTTTACAGGATATCTAGCACAGGCCGATGTGCACAAAAAAGGTGAACGATTATGCCAATTTACAATGCTCCTTTAGCTGATATGAAATTCATCTTAAATGATGTATTTAAAGCAGAACAATTTTGGCAGGCTAATGAGAAACTCGCTCATGTAGATGCTGCAACAGCTGAAGCAATTTTAGAAGAAATGGCTAAATTTGCTCAGAACGTGACTCATCCATTAAACCGTACTGGTGATGAAGAAGGCGCTCGCTACGAAAACGGCGAAGTCTTTACTCCTGCTGGCTTTAAAGATGCATTTCGTCAATATGCAGAAGGTGGTTGGATTGGCTTAGGTGCAGATGAAGAATGGGGCGGTCAAGGCATGCCAAAAATGCTTACCGTTCTTGCGGATGAAATGTTATTCGCGACAAACCCATCTTTCATGCTCTACCCGCTTCTTTCAGTAGGCGCAGGTATGGCTTTAAGTAGCTACGCATCTCAAGAGCAAAAAGAAACGTATTTACCTAAGATTTATTCAGGTGAATGGTCAGGTACCATGTGTTTGACTGAACCACATGCCGGTACTGACTTAGGTATTATCAAAACTAAAGCCGAGCGCAATGAAGATGGTACCTATAATATTACAGGTACTAAAATCTTCATCACTGGCGGTGACAACGATTTAGCAGAAAACATCATTCACTTGGTACTTGCTAAAACTCCAGATGCTCCTGCTGGTTCACGTGGTATCTCGCTATTTATTGTACCGAAATATCTTGTAAACGAAGACGGTTCTTTAGGTGACCGCAACCATGTTGGTCCAGGCTCTATTGAACATAAGATGGGGATCAAAGCATCTGCAACTTGTGTGATGAACTTTGACGGTGCGAAAGGTTACCTCGTTGGTAAAGAAAACGAAGGCCTTGCTGCCATGTTCGTGATGATGAACTACGAACGTTTATCAATGGGTATTCAAGGTTTAGGTGCATCTGAATTTGCATATCAAAATGCTGCTCAATACGCGACTGACCGTTTACAAGGCCGCAGTGCCGCTGGTGTTCAGTCACCAAGCAAACCTGCTGATAGCATTTTAGTCCACGGCGATGTACGTCGTATGTTGTTAAATGTACGTGCAAACAACGAAGCTTCTCGTGCCTTTGCAGTTTATGTAGGCCAGCAGCTCGATATCACTAAATTCTCAACTGATGCAGAAGCCGTGAAAAAAGCCAATGACCGTGTTGCGCTTTTAACCCCAATTGCAAAAGCTTACCTCACAGATACAGCCTTCCAAGCGACATTAGATGCTCAAATGGTATTTGGTGGTCACGGTTATATTCGTGAATGGGGTATGGAGCAATGTATCCGTGATCTTCGTATTGCTCAAATCTACGAAGGAACTAACGGCGTTCAATCTCAAGATTTAATTGGTCGTAAAACCATTAAATGTGGCGGTGCATTCATTGCTGAATACATCACTGAAATTCGTGACTTTGCAAATGACTTAGACACTGATTTGAACTTCATTAAAGATGCAACTTTAGATGCTGCAACTGAAATCGAAGCAATCACTCAGTTTATTATTGAGCAAGCTGCAGAGAACGTAGAGTTCCCGAACTCTGCTGCTGTTGATTACTTACATGCAGTGGGTCTACTCAGCTTCTCTTATATGTTTGCAAAAATTGCTGCCGCTGCTAAAGATAAGTCTGGTGATTTCTACCAAAACAAACTTGCATTGGCTCAATACTTTGTTGAACGTATCTTGCCAGATATTGATGCACGTATTGCTAAAATCAAAGCAGGTTCAGACTTAATTATGGGCTTTAGTGAAGATTACTTTACAAACCAAGCGTAATTAAATTTTTTATAAAAACGCCTGAATAATCAGGCGTTTTTTATTTTGTATTTACTATTTCCATTGGCACAAAATTTGTTTAATTTCTAAACATTCTCATATTAAAAGAGATTTTACTATGCCTGATCCCAAAAAGTTTGAAAGAACCCTTGATCGGTTTGGACATTATGCTGTTGAGGCTTTTCATTATTTAGCCTTATTTATTATAGGCTGTATGATTGCTTGGTCTGCTGCTCATACCGTTTTTGAAATTTTGACCGTCAAAAAATATGCATCAATCGATGACATCTTATTGTTATTTATTTACCTAGAACTTGGAGCAATGGTTGGAATTTACTTTAAAACCAATCATATGCCTGTACGCTTTCTTATTTATGTCGCCATTACAGCTCTAACACGTTTACTTATTTCTGATATCCAACATGACCATAAAGCCGACCTTGATCAAGTCATTATTACTGGCTCAATTCTTATTTTAGCTCTCTCTATTTTAGTTGTCCGTTTTGCTTCTTGGCACTACCCATCTGTTATGAAAGAAAAACATTCAAAAACACCTACTTCGTTAAAAACGCCCCAACCGCAAGATGACGAGTTGGCATAAAAAAATGGCCTCAAGCGGGCCATTTTTTTATTTTACGTTTAACGAACTCGATAAATGTGATGTTTCGAGTCAACCAATAAGTATTGGTTAGGAGTCTTCACCCAGTGGTATCCACGTGGTGGTGCATATAAGCGATGTGCACGCCAGTCTGAGACATAATAACGGCTATTACGGTATTCCACAGGAATACGATCACCGCGCTTAAAGGCTACATATCGGCCATAATGGTTGCCACGCTCAGAGTGTGACCAAACAGGAGCTCTATGATCATTGCGGTGGTCATAACGATAATCATGACGCTGTTCATAGCGATTATGGTCTTTACCGTGATAGTTATCCCAACGATGATTTGAATCGGCCATCGCAGTTGCCGACATACCCAACATTAATGTTGAAAGTACGAGAACAATAGGCTTTTTCATGGAGTATTCCTTTTTATCTTGATCTGAAGCTAGATTAAGAGAGAGTCAAGGAGAAACCATGAATAAAATGGCTTTGATTGATATTGTTTGTAATGACTATAAAGAAAATATGAAGAATCTGTATCTGTGCTACCATTAGCATTTTTCAAGCTAGGTCAATTGCTGTGTCTGAAATCAGTTTTGAACGTCTTCATCAATTTTTCTGCAAAGTTCCAAGTGTACAAGAAGCCCGTATCATGGCTCATGGAGCAGATGGCGAACACGCTTGGTGGTTTAAGTTCAGTATTGATGTAGAACACCCTCTCGCATGGCAAACCGTTCAAGAACTCGGGCATGTTTTAAATTACCTGTCGACGAATGAGCGTTTACCTACTTTATTCTTTCCTGTATCTCCACCACCTTACATGAATGGTGAAGCAAAAGATTTTTTATCATGGGTTATTCAGTGTAATCACCCTGAGTTTTCTCCAGATGTGGTTTGTGATTGGCTTGAAGCGCGTTTGCCGAATCCTGTAGATGATGAGTCGCAGTGGAAAATTAAGACGGATTTGAGTGAAATCGAAAAACTTGATGATAAAGCGTTGGATCAATTGATTCCGCCAGCGCCTTAAATCGGACTTATAGCACAGCCTTTACTTACAGTGATGTTCTAATTTCTTTTGTATAGGCTAATGCCTCACTTTTGAGAGGTCAAAAGTGACAAAAACCTTTGTTTCACTGATGTTGCTTCCCTGCAACACAGTGAAACGGCGACATCCATGTCGCCAATCACCTTGCTACTTTTTGGAAAACTTCAAGATAGTAATTAAAAAGTCGATAAACCTGACCATTCCATAAAACGATAAATCCAATACTTCACTTTAGACTCATCGGCATACTTCGCATAGTCCACGCTCATCTGTCTACCTTGTAGGTTTGACCAAGAGGTATTGAAGTAATTCTGAGCGTCTTTAAAGACTTGATCTTGAACTTTGCCTACAACCAACATATCCGTTTCAAGGTTATAATTTTTTAAATTACGGGCCGTAAAATTGGCAGATCCTACAATCAACTCAGCTTGTTGAGCATTATATTTCAAGATCATTTTGCTATGGTTCTGCTCACCATGGGTATCACACCAACGAATTGGAATGCCAGCAGCATGTAACTCTGAAGCTACCTGACGGTTTGGGATACCATTCTTTTGTCTACCAAACGCATCTTTATTTGGATCGAGTAAAACACGAACAATAACGCCACGTTCTTGGGCACTTTTTAGAGCTTTAATAATCTTACGTTCAGACAAATAGAACATACTTAAATCAAGATGTTCTTTAGGTTTAGCCGTATTAATTAATTTTAATACAGCTTCATAGATTGCCCCTTCAGTTAGCACTTGAACTCGAGGCTTGCTAACGTCTTTTTCAAAATCGCCTAAAATAAGTGATGGTGAACTACTTCCTGACATTTGCGCAACAGCAGCTTCGGTTTGGAGTACATCAGTAGCTGTGGCTCCATTTACCATCAATGCCACATTAGAATGGCGCGAACTACCATCATGCGGATTTGCTGAGGTCACCAATGACTTCCAACCCGCATCGGTATCAACGACAATAGTTTTACGATGGTTTGCTTTAAAGTTAAATAAGTTCAAATAACTACGTAGCGTAATTTTTTCATCGCCAAATGGGTTGGGTAACCAGCCTTTCTCTGGATTATTGCCAATATTTTGGCAACAGATGTACCAAAACCCCGACCAGAATGGGTTAGAAGCACGTAAAGGTGCCAGATTCGTTTCGATGACATCAACACCAGCTTGGCGTAATTGACGGTAGTGTTCAGGGCTTAGACCACCATATACCGAATTAATCGGGTCGGTAATCATAACAACCTGAACTTGGCGGTTTTGTCTTTTTTTACTAATTAGTGCATCAGTGAGCTCTTGCATCAATGGTCTTTGCTTTAGTTTTGAATCGCCTACTTCTGAATTAAATAAGAACATATCCACCACAATTGTGGTTTTTGCCTCATCAATCATTTTCAAGATTTCATCAAAGATGTGCTGATCAACCTGTTGTTGCCCATTCGCATCAATATACGTTTTATCGGCTAAAAATTTAACATCAGCATGTCTGAGCTTGCCACTAAAGTTAATTCCTTGCGGCAATGGTTTCACTGTGTGATAAATTGCCGATGCAAGATATGCAATAGCAACAACGCAAAGTATGACCGCCATATAACGACGTCCTGACCAATTTAACTTTTGATGAATTCGCTGAAAAATACGCATAAAAAAGACCTAACTTGATAGTTTCAAATTAGGTCTTTTGGCTTGATTTTTCAAGTTTAGTTTCGTGTTGAAGCTTTAGAAACTAAAATCTACACCGACGGTAAAGTTACGTCCAACTTGCGGGATATTTGATAAGAACGACGCATGTTGATAAACCGTGTCATCTAACAAGTTATTCGCTTTTAAATAAACGCGATAATCTGTTTTTGCGCCATATTGTCCAGAGTATGCTACCCCTAAATTGAGCATGTTGTAGCCTTCTGTTTCGGTTTCATAAGCCGCAATCTTATCTTGATTAAAGATATGATAGTACTCAGCAGAACCACTAAAACCGTCACCGAAATCTGCATCGACTTTAGTACCTAAACGTCCCGCTGGAATACGTGGGGCGTTACCCTCAGCATCAATTTTACCGCGTACATAGTCACCAAAAGCACTGATCTTGTACATTGGAGTAATTTGGTAACCAATTTCGCCCTCAGCCCCATAGAAACGTGCTTTATCTTGAGTATATTGAACTAAACGAAAGTCTTTATAACGGTCAAGGGTTTGCGCATAGATGTAGTCATCAAACCAGTTATGGTAAACATGAAGATGATAATCAAGTTTGTCATTATCAAAATGCAAACCTAACTCAACATTATTTGATTTTTCCTTACTGAGTTGATCATTTCCTAACTCATAAGTATTGGTCGCAAAATGGGCACCATTTGCATATAACTCTTGTGCAAGAGGTAGACGCTCTTGGTGTGATGCTACAAATGAAAGCTTATAGTTCGGTGCAAACTCCCAGTTGGCAGCACCTGCATAGGAAAAAGCAGAACCGTCAAAATCTTGTTTAGAGTTATCATCTACATCTATTTCTTGCTGATCTGCACGAGCAGAAAGTTCAAAATGAACAGCTTTCCATTGTTTATGTTCTAAAGCAAAAACACTCCACTTTTTGGTAGTGGTTGGTGCCATAAATGCTTCTTCACCAGTTAAATTTAGTTTTTGTTGGCCTAACTGGGTACCAATTACCCCTTCCCAATCAGCAATAGGGTTATGGACTAACTCAATACGCCCATCATAACCTTTGTTTTGGAATCGAGTTGCGATTGCCCCTTCTTCAATCTCATCATGCTGATAATCTGTATAGCTCGCTTGGGCACGTAACTTTTGGAAGCCTGCAAATGGATCGTTTAACTCGGTTTTAAAATCATAACGCTCAGACTTTAAGTCAATCCATGGACCGCCATGTTCATGCTCATGTTCTTCATGGGCATGAGCCTCTTCACCCTCTTCATGATCATGCTCATGAGCATCACAATGTAAATGTGGTCTACCTGTTAAATGAGCGCTACAGGTTTCATATTCATGGCTATGCCCTGGTAAACCATACTGGTCTCGACGGTTACTATACGAAATACCCGTATAACCGCGATCATAAATCCAAGACAACCCCACATTCACTGAATCACCTTGTGCAAAGGTATTGTCTACACGGCGCTCTTTTTCACCTTCATGAATATAGTTTGGTGCAATATAGTTATTCGCATCACGTGTTAACCCCTCAACACGTAATGCAACTTGGCTTCCCAACCCTACAGTTACCCCAGCACTCGCCAGCTTTTCATCACTTCCAGTGTTGTAACGTAAGCCAACTTGTCCTTCATAACCATTTTCAGGCATTTGTGTAGGGATCTTGTTATCAATAACGTTGACTAAACCACCAACAGTACCCGCACCAAACAATAAAGTAGAGGGTCCACGAATCACTTCAACTTGTTTTGCGAGAACTGGATCTACTGTTACAGCATGATCAGGAGACAAAGTTGAGACATCCACATTTTCAGATGAATTTTGAAGAACTTTAACACGTGGTCCGTCTTGTCCACGGATCACCGGACGACTCGAACCAGCCCCAAACTGATTCGCATAAATCCCCACCTCACTATTGAGCGCATCCCCAATAGTGGCGGCCCCTTCAGTCAAATGCTTTTGGTCAACTACAGTATCTGCGACTGCAAAATCTTTTGAAGTTTGCTCAAGGGGGTGCGCCTTGATGCGGATAGTTTCTAACTTCTCAACATTTTCATTTTCTGCTGCAAATACAGGTATAGATATGGCAGCCAAAATGGATAAGGTCAAAATATTTTTATAGAACAACATGAGGTGAGTCTCTAATCGTACGCCTTTTGTTTTGTTATATTATAACATTTCAGTTGTTTTGCAATAAAAAACATTCGCTAATGACATGTTTCGATAGACTCAACTTTTTGATGATGTGAGAAGCTTTCTTTTCTAATGCCTTTTACAATCTCCCATGCACTTATTGCTCCTCCACTTGCTAAATTGAGCCGAAACACGTTACCCATTGCCGCCTTAGCAATTGGCAGTATGACGCCCGATCTTTACCGCTTATTTACAATGCAATCAGGTATGCTGACTCATCAATGGAAGGGGCTTTTCTACCCTAACCTTGCACTAGGGTTATTATTCTGTGCCATTTGGTATTTACTTTACCGACCTGTGGTTTACCGTTTTTTTGGTATCCAACACGATTTAAAACTAGATTCTTTTAGACATTTTTTTAGCTTTTTTATTGGAATCATAATTGCTCTACTCATTGGTATAGCAACACATCTCATTTGGGATGGGCTTACCCACTCAGACTTTAGAACTTTTATATTTCAAGACTTTTTATCGCAAACTGTTCACTTGTTTGGCCGTCCTTATCCATTGCATCGCCTTCTTCAACTCGGTTCTTCTGCTCTGGCATTACCTTTTTTAGGCTGGATGAGTATTCATTACTATCAGCGCCATAAGCAGCATTGGAAAGTAAATTATAAAATTAAAATTTTTGCTTGGTGTTTATTTGCTTTATCTACACTTTTAGGCTTATTTTCATTTTGGGACTATGCCCGTTATATTCCCCATCAGGTTTGGCATTCTGATACCTATTATTTTACTGGCCGCTCTATTAATGAGTTTATGCAAGGTTGGTTAAGTACGTTTAGTTTGGGATGTCTATTATTCTTATTTTTAGATCGACAACAAAGAATGGGCTAAATAGCTAAACTTGCTGCCAAATTGCTCATTTTTAGCTAAATTATAGCTGTTTTTTGATCTAGTTCTTGTGGCATGCCATTCAACAGGGCATAATCGAAAACTTATTTTTTTGACGGTGCGCGGTTTACGCATCCGTCTTTTCAGCCAATATAGTTTGGATAATCTTCATCATGATGCGAACTCATTACTGTGGCTCTTTAACTGAAGCCCAAATCGACCAGACCGTTACATTATGCGGTTGGGTACATCGTCGCCGTGACCATGGCGGTGTTATTTTCCTTGATATGCGTGACCGTGATGGTCTCGTTCAAGTGGTTATTGACCCAGATACTCCAGAAGCATTTGCAACTGCAGATAAAGCACGTTCTGAATATGTATTAAAAATTACAGGTCGTGTTCGTCGCCGTTATGAAGGTACTGAAAACCCAAATATGGTGAGTGGTCAAATCGAAGTTTTAGGCAAAGAAATCGAAGTTCTTGCTGCATCTGAAACTCCACCATTCCCATTAAATGACGACACAATTAACGTGTCTGAAGAACACCGTTTAAAATATCGTTTCTTGGACATCCGTCGTCCAGAAATGTTAGAGCGTTTACGCTTCCGTTCTAAAGTAACCAACTTGATTCGTAACTATTTAGACGATCATGGTTTCTTAGACGTTGAAACTCCAATTTTAACTCGCGCAACCCCTGAAGGTGCGCGTGACTATTTAGTACCAAGCCGAGTACAAAATGGTAGCTTCTATGCACTTCCACAATCACCACAATTATTCAAACAATTGTTGATGGTTGGTGGTATTGATCGCTACTACCAAATCGCGAAATGTTTCCGTGATGAAGACTTACGTGCTGACCGTCAGCCTGAATTTACTCAAATCGACATTGAAACATCGTTCTTAAACGACGATGACATTATGGATTTGATGGAAGGCATGACTATTAAATTATTTAACGACTTGCTTGGCGTAAAATTTGAAAAATTCCGCCGTATGCCATACAGCGAAGCAATGCGTGATTATGCATCTGACAAACCAGACTTGCGTATTCCGTTAAAACTCGTTGATGTTGCAGACTTAATGCAAGAAGTTGAGTTCAAAGTATTTGCAGGTCCAGCTAAAGACCCTAAAGGCCGTATTGCAGCACTTCGTGTACCGGGCGCAGGTTCATTAACACGTAGTCAGATTGACGAATACACTAAATTTGTCGGTATCTACGGTGCAAAAGGCTTAGCGTACATTAAAGTCAATGAAATCGAAAAAGGAATTGAAGGCCTTCAATCTCCTATCGTTAAATTCATCGAACCAATCGTAATGCAATTGCTTGAACGTGTTGGTGCTGAAAATGGCGATATCGTATTCTTTGGTGCGGACAAAGCTAAAATTGTAAATGATGCAATGGGTGCCCTTCGTGTCAAGATCGGTCATGACTTGAACCTTGCGACTTGTGAGTGGGCTCCACTTTGGGTTGTTGACTTCCCAATGTTTGAAGAAACTGACGATGGCAAATGGACTTCTGTTCACCATCCATTCACATTACCTAAATCTAGCGTAGAAGACGTGAAGAGCAATCCAGGCGAAGCACTTTCTGTTGCTTACGACATGGTATTGAACGGTACTGAAGTTGGTGGTGGTTCACTTCGTATTTACACATTAGAAATGCAAAAAGCGATTTTTGAAGCGCTTGGTATTTCCGATGAAGAAGCAGAAGAAAAATTCAGCTTCTTACTCAATGCGCTTCGTTACGGTGCACCTCCTCATGGTGGTTTGGCATTTGGTCTTGACCGTTTAGTAATGCTTATGACTGGCGCGACTTCAATTCGTGATGTTATTGCGTTCCCTAAAACAAAAACTGCTGAATGTCCACTTACTCAAGCACCGGCTCCTGTTGAAGCAAACCAGCTTCGTGACTTGGGCATCCGCTTACGTGAACAACAAAAGAAAGAAGCTTAATTGCTCTTTAATAAAAAACCCTGCAATTGCAGGGTTTTTTATTAAGAAATAAGATATATATTGGACTTACCTAAGCTATGCTTTGCGAATATGCTGGTCAGTGGCATAATAAGATGCTTTTAATTTAGAGGTCAGCTTTATGGCTATGCGCCCAGATGTACGTCGACATGCTTTAGTCGTGATTGTATTCTCCCTCGCACAATGGTTTTTCATGCGCTACATCCTTGCGAATGAATTATTTAACCTTACGACAAATCAACGTATTCTTTATTTCTGTGTAAGTAGTTTAGTCGGTGCATTACTTATCTTTGTTGCACTGATTTATATGGTGCTCAAAGGTAATGCGGATAAATAAAATATCTACGCTACAGTTTCTTTATTTTTAAATATTATTTTGAAAGACACACAAGATTATATGATCCCACGCATAATACATTATTGTTGGTTTGGCCCCAACAAGATCCCTGAACAACTTGTTAAATATATGGAATCATGGAGATTATTTTGTCCAGATTATGAAATAAAATTATGGAATGAAAAATCATTTGATATAAACAGCCATCCTTTCACCTTATCAGCCTATAATCAAAAAAAATATGCCTATGTATCAGACTACGTAAGAGCTTATGCTTTACATAATTTTGGAGGAATTTATTTAGATACTGATGTAGAACTAAAAGAAAATCTTGATATTTTTTTACAGCACGAAGCCTTTACAGGTTTCGAAGGGAAAGGCTCTCCTTTTACTGCTGTTTGGGGCTCAATACCAAATCATAGCCTAACCAAAAGAATTTTAGAATATTATCATGAACGTATTTATACAGCTGAAGAGAGTACTAATACTTTTTCGGTATCAGAAATATTAAGAGAAAAGTTTTTTATTGATCCTTTAAATAATAACTTGCAAGTTGGAAAGGATTCTATAAATACAATTCATGTATATCCATCAACACATTTTTGCTTAGACTTACCTAAAAATTTTGCTACGCATCATTTTTATGGTTCTTGGTTACCAGATAGAACTAAGAGTTATAAAGAAAATGCAGTAGAGATATATTTTAATGAACAATTAGAATCTTTAGAAAATATTACTCACAGTAAAAACTTTCTAAAGACTCTAGCTACTCGTATTAAAATTAAAGATTTATTTAAACTTATACGTTATTTTATACAATATAAACTAAAGTAATTTATATTGTATGACTATATTTATCCAAAAGAATTTGTTTGATTTTAATACTAGCTGTACCATCCCCATAAGGGTTGTTAGCTCTAGCCATCTGATGATACAGCTCACTATTTTCCAATAATGTTTCTACCCAAAATGTTATTGAAGCAGTTTCTGTTCCCACCAATTTGACTGTGCCTGCATCAATAGCTTCTTGTCTTTCAGTAGTATCTCGCATTACTAGAATTGGCACCCCCAGACTTGGTGCTTCCTCTTGAATTCCCCCAGAGTCTGTCAAAATTAGATAACTATGTTTCATTAAATTAATAAATTCTAAATAAGACTGTGGTGGTAATAAAATAATATTTTTAATATCATTTAGATAACTAAAAACAATATCTTTCACATTAGGATTTAAATGAACAGGATAAATAAACTCAATTGCGGGATACTTTAAGGCTAAATCTTTTATAGCCTGACAAATATTAATAAAACCTTGACCAAAATTCTCACGTCTATGCCCTGTGATCAGAATTTTTTTTATTTTTTCATCCAAGTTCCACTTACTACCATTATATTTTATAGGTAAAGGTAAAATTTGGTCAGAAACACTTAATAATGCATCTACTACAGTATTCCCCGTAATATATATATTATCTAACTGAATATTTTCTTTTTTTAAGCACTCAGCAGCCAACTCAGTGGGAGCAAAATGTAAATTTGAAATTTTAGAAATTAGTTGTCTATTACCTTCTTCAGGCCAAGGCGACTTTAAATTATAAGTTCTTAAACCAGCCTCAACATGACCAATATCAATTTGATTATAAAATGCAGATTGAGCCACCACAAATGCAGACAATGTATCACCATGCACTAATAATATATGTGGTCTAAAATTCTGATAAATACTATCCATATTTTGTAAAATATTTGCAGAAAGCTGATTTAAACTTTGATTAGCTTTCATTAAATTTAAATCAAAATCAGGAGTTATTTTAAAAACTTCTAATACTTGATCAAGCATCTCTCTATGTTGAGCTGTTACTAATACTTTAACATCGAATCTATTGTCTTTTTTTAAACATTGGATTACAGGTGCCATTTTAATAGCTTCAGGACGCGTACCAAATGAGATAAGAACTTTAATCATAATGAAGTAAATTATTCCTTTTTCTAGATAGTTCAGAATAAATAAACAGAACATGCAAAATCTAAAATATTAATCAGATTATTGCGTAAATGAGCGTTTTGTATGATATCGCGAGGCTATCAACAATAAGCATAGCAGGCTAAAATAGCTAGAATGTATTGTATCAAGTTAGTTGAAACATGAAAAAAATTCTTATCTTGTGTGTCTCCTTGAAAGGAAGTAATGAACGACAAGAAAAAATTAAACAGCAACATCAAAGTTTGCAATCGGTCATTCACGATATACAAATTGATTTTGAATTTTTCGAAGCAATTTATGGAAAAAAACTTCCTAATGAGTATTTAACTTTTTTAAATTTAAGTCGTCAGTTTGCTGGATTATGTGATCATGAATTAGGACCAAGTGAACTAGGCTGCTGGTTAAGTCATATGATTATTTGGCAACGTCTAGCTCAAGGTGATTATGCAGCATATGATCGCATAATAATTATTGAAGATGATGTAATTTTTCAAACCGAACATATACAGCAGAAATTACATTCTTTATTAGAAACCAATCCCGCATTCGCATTCTTAGGAGGACACTCTGAACCATCTAGACGACGAATAAGAGGATACGTAAGTAATGATGAACTTTACTTCAATATGACTGGCCCTAAAGACCTATATACAGCCACATATGCTTACTCTTTAACCCGAGAAACTGCTCAAGATTTTGTCAATAAGCAAATAAAGAAATTGACTTATATTGATGACTGGAAATATTTATTAGAAGGAGATATTTCCACTCCTTTTTATTATTGCTTTGAGCATGACGACGAGATGCAAAGCCATATTGCATCTGATAGAAAAACATACATGAAAAAGCCAAATCGCTTTAAAAAGAACTTTAACAAAATGAAAAATGATTTAATTTCTCGGGTTATTTCTCTTTTTATTTTCAAAAAAATTATTCGATTAGCATACTTTCTCCAATCCGCCCAAACACAAAAATGAGTAGCTACAGGTAATGAAATGTTAATAACTCGCGGTCTTCAAAAAAAATGGTACAAGTACCAACAAGCAAAAAAAGCAAAAACTTTTGACTCTCATTGGTATATGCGCTTTGGCTGGTTAGAGCAACCTTTTACTACACTTGAGCAATTAGATTCTCTCTTTGAAATCCATTCTCCTAGAAAGTTTACCTTTGCCGATAGCTTTTATGCTCATGAAAATGGACGACATTTTATTTTCTTTGAAGAGGTGGATGATCAACATCCGGTAGGCTTTCTTTCAGTTTTAGAAGTCTTTAAGGATGGCACTTACACCCCGCCCGAAACTATTTTAAAACTCGATTACCACCTCTCATATCCTTGCGTCTTTAAAATAGATAGCACTTGGTACATGATTCCAGAGTCTTCTGCCAACAAAACTATTGAGCTCTGGAAATGTACTGATTTTCCAATGAAATGGGAGAAGCATTCTAACCTAATGGAAAATATTGAAGCAGTCGACAGCACCCCTTTCTATCATGAAGGCCTATGGTATCTTTTTACTTCAACACGGCGTGATTGTAAGAAATTTGGTGATCGTTTAGATCTATTCTTTACCGAAGATATTTTAAATCCGAACTGGCAAGAGCACCCAATGAATCCGGCGTGTCGAGGCAGTCAGCAGTTCCGTATGGCAGGCAAACCTTTTATTTATAAAGGGCAACTGGTTCGACCAAGCCAAGATTCTTTAAAACGTTATGGCGGCAATATCGAATTAAAAGCGATTACTCAGCTTAGTCCAGCAGCTTATGAAGAAAAATTACTAGAAGTAGTTTTACCAGATTGGAATCAAGCAGATGACGGATGCCATACTATTAATGTCGAAGATAATTTCGTGGTACTTGATGCCATCCGCCTTACACCAAAAAATAATTAAGTTTTCAGCAGGCCTTTATAAATGTTAAGCGTCTGCTCAGCCATGGCTGGTACAGTCAGTTCAGCCTTGGCTTTTGCATACAAAGGGCCAAAGTCATTTTGAGCCTCTGGTTGAAGGGCATATTCAATCGCTTTTGCTAAACCTTGAGTATCTCCAATTTCAGCTAGATATTGTTCTGGCAACCACTCGATCACACCGTTCACTTTGGTTGAAGCCATTGCTTTATCGGCCTGTAAAGCCTCGACCATAACAAGTGGAAAACCTTCACGATCTGATGATAAAACCACGATATCAGCCAGTTGTACCAGATCACGCGCATCAGTTCTAAACCCAAGAAAAGCGACCCGATTTTGCATGTTCAATTCGCTGACTTGCTTTTCCAAACTTGCTCGAAGTGAACCGTCACCAACAATCCATAAATTGGCATCAATCTGTTGCATCGACTCAATCAATAAACTGATATTTTTTACTGGTTCTAGACGTCCAATACACATAACAACTCTTTTGCTTGTGTCTAGCTCAGTAAAATCTTTTTGAATCGATTGAAGCAATTTTTCTTTATTTTCAGTTGTAAGTACGGGCTGAGGATATACCCCGTTATAAACTACGTGTGCTTTAGACTCTGGAATGCCTTGCGTGAGCGCTTGGCTCACCGCAATAACTGCATCACCTGCTAAATAAGCAGACTTATTCTTTTTAGTACCATGAACAGTCGTTATAAACTTTGGACCAGATAAAAATGGCTTAATGCGGGCAATCAACTCAGCCGCTTTTCCTGCTTGTGCATGAACAATAGCGGGTTGGATTTGTTGAATAAGATTTTTAAGTTGCCAAAGTAAAAAAATATTCCAACGACTACGGGCAAAATCGATAGCATGAAAATGTACTTGTTGGCTAAACTTGTCTACATAGCAAGGATGTGCAATCACATGTACTTCATGGTTTAAAGCAAGCTCATTAACAAGGTTAAAAGTGTGCTGCTCTAATCCACCAACTCCACCGCTAGTTGCCAATACCTGAACAATTTTCATAGCTTGCCTACTTATTTTTATCTTTATTCATCGTCTGTTCAAATAGTTTGGCTTCTTTTAGAAATGCATAAAATGCATTAATCATACTATTTACGAAACCACGCCAACCATTTAAGAAACTACGGCGAATAAAATAAGACTTCATAAAAGTCACTGGCATCACCAAAACCAATTTTGCAATGCTTGGAGACTTTCCTTTTTGGTATTTCTCTAATGCTTTTAAGTTGGAATATTGGTTATTTTTTTCGACTTTAACGAAAATGCTCGACTCACCATAATGGTAAATATCGTGTTGAGCACGCTGCGTTTCACCGTCTACAATCACATTTTCATGGACTTTATTGGCAAGGTCATAATGCCCTTTAGACCTACGGAAAAAACGCACTTTTGCATGTTTTTTAGTATGTTTACTGTTCGGAACACCTAAAAATACATCATTAATTGGGGTGATTAATGCATCAAGCTTGTTCTGTTGAATGGTCTCAACAATTTCTTGCTTTAACTCCTCAGATAAGACTTCGTCCCCATCTAAATTAAGCACCCAATCATTTCTGCATTTAGCTAAAGCTAAACTTTTTTGCCCAGCATAACCCTGCCAGTCTTGGTGAGAAATTTGCGTATTTTCAAAGCGCTTTGCAATTTCATAAGTATTATCAGTACTGCCAGAGTCTAAAATAATGACTTCATCAAACTCACTGACACTTTGTAAAGTTCGCTCTAACCAAGCGCCACAGTTTAAAGTGACAATATAAACACTACATGGAATTTTATTCATAACTTATAACGTCCTTTAGCAAGGGCGATACGCATCTGTAAAGCATTCATAGCGCCATGCGTGCTGACACGTGGAATATTAAATTGGTTATCTGCTTCATACGCTTCGATTTTTTTACGAGTCGATACTGCATTTTTAAAGCCAATCTCTTGGGCCATTTTCTGGTGCTTTTCGTTAAATCGACCAAATGGATAAGCAAAACTCGGGCACTTCCCAACTAATGCTTCAACATCACGCTTAGACTGAAGCATTTCGTCATAAGCGGTTTGGTCATCAAGTTTAAGTAAGTTCACATGATGTTGAGTATGCGCACCAAATTCAATTAAACCAGAGTTAGCCATTTCATGGATTTGCTCATGAGTAAGCTTTTCAATACCTTCAATTTGCGTTGCCAAATAAATAGTTGCTTTCGCGTTATATTTTTTTAGTAGTGGATAGGCATAAAGATAATTATCCATAAATCCATCATCAAAACTTAAAGCAACCACATTCTTTTGATTACGATATTGTTCAAGCTCAGAAACAAAGCAAAAGATAGCCCCTTTACGCGTTAATAGCGTTAAGAGTTGTTCAAACTTTTCAGGAGGCATATTCATACCAGAAGCAGCATCTTTAGGTGTGACCTGATGTAACATCACAATGCGAGGTAGTTTACTCGAACGAAACGGAAGCCAGAATGTATAATTACCCAGCACATATAACAGTGCAGCAAGTGCTAGCAGGCCCACCGCAACGTACAAAAACCACATCATGCATAAACCTCATGTGACCATTCATAATCTTCTGAAAGGGGCTGTTTAAACGTCACCTCAACCATAAATTGGGTGATACGCTTAGCATTGAAAGATTTACGTGTTTTCTCCCAGCCCTCTTTCGCTACTTTTACAGCTTGCTCTGGGTTTTGATCAAAGAATTGGATCTTTTTGGCCAAGTCAAACTGATCATCAAAGTAAACCACTTCCTGCTCAGTATAGAGTTTCTCAAAGCCTGGAATTCTTGGGCTAAAGGTAAGTAAACCATTACCAGTCAGCTGAACAATACGATCAGAGCTATATAAGGTTACATCATTACGGCGTGAGTAATTGAGCCCCATTTTTGTTTCAGACAGAACTTTATAATAAGCCTTACCATATACACCTGGCTGTTCAAAACAACCATAATATTGATAATTTACATGGCCTTGTTGCAAAGCCTCTGCTAAATCTTTTAAGAATTTCTCGCGTTCAGGCTCTTTATAAACAACACCGCAGAAAATAAAAGTTTTGTCAGTCTTTGAGTTTGAAAATTGCTGTAGTGTTTCTACATTGCGGTGACCCACATTCGGCATATAAGCCACACTTAAATGGGGCTGTTTTAACTTTTGAAGATATTCTCCACCTGTTGTGCAGAAAATAGCATCTAGATAAGGTGAAAATGCTTTTACAAAGTCGAGTTTGTTTTCAAGATAAAGCGGGTCAACATACCAAAATGCAATTTTAGTCTTGGGATAAGATTCTTTAATCTGTCTTAAAACATCTGGACTCATCAAGTCGCTATGACCAATCAGCACCAAATCAGGCTCAATATTATTAACAACCTTGAGTACTTCTTTATTGGCCCACTTTGCCCCTAATTTTTTGGTTTTAAAGATTGTCCCCATTCGCGCCATGTCACGGAAACTAAAATCATAAACGAAATGGCCATTTTCAATTAATCCGGCAGAAATTTTACGGTCTGTGCAGTAAAAATGTGCGCCTTGTTTATTAAAGCCAAAATTTGCAATATGCAATATTTTCATTTATTTACTCAAAATAAAAAATTTAATTTTTCGCTAAAAGATATGTTGCCACACGGTCTGCTTCTTTAAAAGCATAAGGTTGTGGCAACTGTACGACACAAGTATTCTGTGAAATTAGTTGTGATTCTATCATTTGATCAATCGAGTGCGTAATTCTATCGTCTTTCAACCGATCGATTGCTATGACCCCTACGCGACAACCCGCAGTAAGTGCTTCAAAAACCATAGAAACACTATCTTCTGTTACCCATACAGCTTCTGCTTTTTGCATCTCTTCAAAAATCCAGCCTTGAGGTGTTTGCTCAACCGGAAATATTTGTAAATGCTGGGCAAAACTTTGTTGTCTTAAAATATCAATAAACTCTGCTGGTGTTCGACGTGAAGTCGTTAAAATGATTTCGGCATCCGGATTATTCTCAACAATCTTTTGCACGCTTAATAATACTTTTTCTTGGTTCCATTGATGCCGTTTTGACGAACCACCTAATGCAATTAAAATTCTAGAAGCTTGATGGCGTTTTTCATTACGAATGGGATTTAATGCCCCACGCGTAACAATCACTCGATTATTCGCAGGAATACCGTCGTGCTCTGGAATCACAGCATAATTAAACCAAACCGTCGGTAAATTTGGCTTCATTAAAATAATGGTCTTAGCCTTTTTGAAAATTTTACCGAGCAACCAGACACGAAAATGCGTATGACTTCCCACTCCAAATATAAAATCGGGTGCCTGTTGAAATAGAGATTTTTTTGAAGAAAAAAGCGCTTTGATTAGAGAAAAAATAGGCAAGTCATTAATAGAAACTTCTTCAAAAGTTGCATTTGCCTGCTGTCTTTGCATCGCCTGAAACAAGCCTAAAGCTTGTGAGCGATGCCCTGCTTTACCATCAGAGACATAGACAATATGCATAAAAGCTCCCTAACCCAAAAATAAAAAGGCGAAACCAACGTTCGCCTTTTCATGTTAACGGATTAACTTATTTTACGTAAGTTAACCAGTGTTCATATTTTGGATTTTTACCTTGAACTGCATCAAAGAAAGTCTTTTGGATTTCAGTGGTAATTGGGCCACGGCAACCCGCACCGATTTGACGGTCATCGTATTCACGAATTGGTGTTACTTCAGCAGCAGTACCTGTGAAGAATGCTTCATCGGCAATATAGAATTCGTCACGCGTAATACGACGCTCAACAACTTCATAACCAAGATCTTTAGCAATCGTCATCACGGTTTGGCGTGTAATACCGTCAAGTGCACCACCCGCAATATCTGGAGTGTGTAAAACGCCATCTTTAATCAAGAATACGTTTTCACCAGAACCTTGGCACACATAACCTTGTGGATCCATAAGCATTGCTTCATCGTAACCAGAATGTGCAACTTCTTGGTGAGCAAGAATTGACAACGTGTAGTTACCAGATGCTTTTGCTTTACACATGGTCACGTTTGGATGGTGGTGAGTAAATGATGAAGTTTTAACGCGAATACCTTTCGCCATTGCTTCATCACCAAGATATGCACCCCATGCCCATGCTGCAACAGCGGCATGAATAGTGTTATTTGTTGCTGCAATACCAAGTTTCTCTGAACCGATCCAGATCAGTGGACGTAAATAGCAAGAAGCTAATTTATTTTCACGAACAACATCGATTTGTGCTTGTTCAAGCGCTGCTTGATCATACGGCACTTTCATTTGATAAATTTTTGCTGAATTTAACAAACGTTTTGTGTGGTCTTGAAGACGGAAAATTGCAGTACCTTTAGGAGTTTCATAAGCACGAACACCCTCAAATACGCCCATACTGTAGTGTAAAGTATGGGTTAAAACGTGAATCTTTGCATCACGCCAATCAATTAATTGTCCATCTTGCCAAATAAAACCATCACGATCAGCCAAATTCATGGAACACTCCAAATTGTTATAAAATCATTCACTATCCAACTCAACCGAGGCGGTTGGGTCTATTAATCTTTGCCATAAATTGCAAACGACCGCACGGGTACTACGCCAGTCCGCTGCGCTTACTTGCATGGATTGATTCGCAAGGGCTAAGCGGTGGCTTTCGGCACGTTCACTAAGATAGGCTCGAATTAATGCTGTGGCATCTTCACTGGATAAGCAGTCTGCTTTAGCAGCATCTTCTAATATTCTTACATTATCAGAATAATGGGCGAGATCGGGTTTCGTCCCGCTCCATGCAAGTACAGCATACTGTGCCATAAATTCGATATCTACGATACCACCTGCGTCCTGTTTTAAATGAAAAATACCATGTTTTTTTTGTTCAGAAGATGAACCTAAGTGGTCTTTCATTTTCTGACGCATTTTCAGCACTTCCTCACGAACATAAGCCTCATCTCTAGATTGAGTCAATATCTCGCGGCGAAATATTTCAAATTTTTGGCAAAGCGCTTCATCACCTGCAATAGAACGCGCACGAACTAATGCCTGATGCTCCCAAAGCCATGCACTTTTCAACTGATAATGCTCATAGGCTTTCAGGCTTGTCACTAATAAACCAGCCTCACCTGAAGGTCTTAAACGTGTATCAATTTCATAAACGCGGCCATCAAGCGTTTGAGTGGTCATTAAAGACATAAACTTTTGAGCGACACGCATAGCAAACTCAAAACCAGTTATTGACTTAGTACCATCCGTGTCGGCTTGTTCATCTAGATAGTGAATAAAGACAAGATCTAAGTCCGAACCATAGCCCAGTTCAATGCCACCCACCTTGCCATAACCAATGACAGCAAAAGCTTTATAATCGAGTGAACAACGTTTTCCCTCGACATCTTTTGGGTAACCATGACGCTTTGCTACGGTCTGATAAGCTAAATTAAGAGTTGCATTAACACTGACTTCTGCAATATCTGTCAAAGCATCAGATACCTTCATAAGAGGGCTTTCAGCTAACACATCACTTGCAGCGACCGTTAACACATTACTCTTTTTAAACAGGCGAAGTACCCGCATTTGATCTTCAACCTGATCAATTTCGATACGAAGTAATTGCTGACGTAATGAGTCTTCCAAGTCCTTACGTTTTGGTAATTCAAAGTCCATCGACAAGAACTCATCCAGCAATACCGGATATTGTGTTAACTCTTCACAAATCCACGGGCTCACTGTCGCCATTTTTACTAAGCGTTGTAATGCCCCTTTACTTTCAATCAGCATTACCAAATAGACGGTTCGACGCATGACTGATTCAATCAGTGGCATTAAACGTAATAATGCAGTTTGTGGTTGTTCAGACTGTAAAATGGCTTCAATTAAATGGGGCCAAAACGTTTTTAAACGCTGCACGGCATTGGAAGGAAGTTTTTTAAGTGCATGACCATGCCAGAACTCATGAATTAGATTTTTTGCATTATCATCTAACACTTCATCTAGCTGCTGCTCTAACTGTCCAAAGTTCTCGGTAGCTGCATTGGAACTTGTGTCTTCAATGAGCTGCTTAAACTGGACTTTTACTTTTTGGCGTTTCTCGTTAAGAACATCAATAAATTCATTCCAACTCGTAAAACCTAAGGTGTCTATAATGCGTTGTCGTAAATCTGTTTCTTCTGGTAATAGTTGCGTTTGCTGATCATTCAAGGCTTGAATTGCATGTTCAACACGGCGTAAGAATAGGTAAGCATCTTCAAGCTCTAGTACAGCCTGTTTTTCTAATAAGCCTGCCTCACCAATATGTTCAAGACTGACTAAACATTGACGGTCTTGCAGCTCACGTTTAGAACCGCCGTAAATAAGCTGGAACACCTGAACAATAAACTCAATTTCGCGTATACCGCCTGCCCCGAGCTTAATGTCATCTTCAATATGCCGACGTAATACTTCGCGCTCAATCATCGCTTTCATATCGCGCATAGCAGCAAAAGCGGTGTAATCGACATAACGACGGAATACAAAAGGACGTGTCATTTCTAATAAGTCTTGCCCTTCTTTACCCCCAGTAACTACGCGTGCCTTAATCCATGCGTAACGTTCCCATTCACGGCCATGCTGACTTAAATATTTTTCTAAAGCTGCATGACTAATCGCTAATGCTGAGCCATCGCCCCAAGGCCGTAAGCGCATGTCTACTCGAAACACAAAACCATCGGCGGTGATATGTTCAAGTAAATAAATAAGTTTTTGTCCCCACAAAATACAAAACTGCTGTACATCAATACATTTACGACCGTTAGTTTCGCCTTGCTCATCAAAGGCAAAAATCAGGTCGATATCACTTGATAGATTTAATTCCTGTGCCCCAAGCTTACCCATGGCAACCACAATCAAATCTTGAACTTTGCCTGAATAACTTAATGGTTCGCCGTGTTTAGCAACCAATGCAACACGAGCAAAAGCCTTTGCGGCACAAATACTTGCATCGGCAAAGTCTGAAAGTTCACGAGTAAGTGTAACGACATCCGTCAGTTGATTGGCATCTTGCCAGATCCAGCGAAACATTAAACGACTGCGCAGTATACGAAGCGCACGCATCCAAGTTATTTCATCGCCAATTCCATCAAGCGTGATGTCTACAAGTTGGTAAATTTGTTCTGTTGAGAGCGGTGCAGCAAATTGATCTATTTGATAATCTTGTTCTAAAACAGCCTGATGTAATCCTAAAACTTGTTCAGCATATTGGCTGGCACGCAATGTTTTTTGTAACTGCTCCGCATTCATATAAAAAAGCTCTTTTCCTCAGACTCTCTTTTTAGTTATAGCAGTTCAAGTAGTAGTAGGAAAAGGGATTAAACCAATTTTGCTTCAGATGTATTTTGTTGTTCTATATGATGTTCAGGAACTTCTTGAGCAGAGGGTAATAAAACTTTAAATGTCGTTCCCACTCCTTTTTGGGAAGTTACACTAATTTTCCCCTGATTAATCTCGACAAAACGCTTACATAAGCTCAAACCTAAACCCGCACCTTTTTCCCCAGCGGTGCCTTTAAAGCTTGCTGTAATACGCGGATGGAATAAATTTGCCATTTGCTGTTCAGTCATGCCAAGCCCTGTATCACGCACAGTGATTTCGACATTTGTACCCACCTGCTTTGCTTCAATGAACACTTTTCCAGAGCCGTCAACATCGGTAAATTTCAATGCATTTGACACCAAGTTTTGGATCACGGAAGTCATCATATTGATATCGGCATAGATTTTTAAATCTTCGGAAACCGCATTTACCAATTCAATATTTTTCTTTAAAGCCAATGTATGCAGCACATCACAAACAATATTGCTCACTTGTCTAAGCTTAAAATTAATTGGGTGATAAACAAAGCGACCACCTTCGGCCATTGCCCATGTCAGCAAACTTTCAAGTAAGTTATAGGTCGATTGAGAAGTGTCGTATAAATAATCAGCAATGTTTTGAATACTCGACTCATCCAGTGTTTCACGTTCTTTAGCTAACACTTCAGAGAAACCTAATAAGCCATGAAACGGCGCCCGCAAGTCATGCGAAATAATAGAAAAGAACTTTGTTTTACTCGAGTTCAGTGCGACTTGCTGCTCATAGAGTTCATTTAATTCTTCATAATTAAACTTCAACTCGACTTGTTGCATAAAGCTAGAACAGTAATCGAGAAGCAACTGAATTTGATCATCTTCAAAACAATTTTCATCGTCATCGAAGAAAACTGCAAATCCCATAGATGTCTGGTCAGGCTGCACCAAATGGACAGCTAAGGCACGCCCACATTCAATATTTAGCTCTTTTAAATAGTTGATTAAATTTTGATAAGAAGGATGATTGTGATGAATCACCTGTTGTTTAGCAAAACATTGTTTTAGGTGTCTTGAAGGTTTAAAGGAAATTGCAGTCATGCCATCCGGGCAATGATGCCAAAAATAAGGTTCCTGATTAAAAGTAAGCAAAGCTTTTTGACACTTCAACAGGCGAAGACTAAACCGGAAAAATTGCTCAATATAATTCTGCTCGGCATTTAATCCAAGTAATAGTGATATCTTACAAGCTGTTAACTGCTCTACCTGATGTAGTTCTAATCGCTGTGTCATGCCCGCCTCACAGATTTTGTCATTGTTGGTCGGAACCGCTCTTTTGAAGAATGTACTTATAATCATTATGATCTACTACAAACTTTAACACAGTACATTAAAAGAGCAACTTTCTTTTCGAAATAGAAATGTGAAGTTTCAATTAAAGGTTTTCAGATACATAAAGTGGGTATGCTTTAGAAAAATACAACAATTTTTTTGGAAGAAAGAGTTGTAAGATCTTAGAAATGCGAGTTCACAAAATAGCCCCTTGATCAAGAGATAGGGGAGATATGCACTCAACACTAGATGTTAATAACTATAAGAAAATGATGGCTGAAAAAATACTAGAAGAAATTGAATATCCACCTGAGAACCTTCAAAACTTATTTTTCGCCTTTTCAAAAATGAAAGTCGATGATGGTTTAAAAGAACAAGAATTTAGCACCATAATCAACACGCAACATTACCAAGTGGTCAACATTAAATGCGCGGTTCATGCCAAATGAATTAAAAGCCCCCCAGCTTAGGCTGGGGTTTGAATTTTACTAAAGACATCTTTCCATTTAACTGATTTAAAATGACTAGATTTATGAAATTCGAATGCAAACTCTTTAAAAACTTCTGTACATGCAATTAATGTAAATATTTCTGAATCTTCAATATCAATTTTAAACATTGGACATATCCAAAGTAACAAAATTTGTTCAGCCTGAGTCATCGAACTAGATAAAACACTTTTATAAAATTTTCTATCTTCATCAGAAATTTTCGATTTTCTAATTAATTGACATAAATCCTCATAAATATAGAAATAAGATACTAGCGAAGACACAGAACCATAATTTAGTTCACTACATACTGCTCGGTAAGCGTCAAATAAATCATCCCCCTTCACCCCAATATATAACTTATTATTTTTTCTATTTAGTTTAATAAACTCATTAGCGATAATTTCGATTGCTTGCATTCCTGGCTCTTGAGCTAATCGCCATTCATTTTCATCGTTCTTAACTCTTTTTTGTATAGTTAGAGCATTCAATTTATCTTTTTTAAAGTTAAGTAAAGAATAAAATTTAGTAGCAAAAATAGCATTTTGAGATTCGATCATCTGTTCATCATGAGCTTGCTTAGCAAGGGTTAATTGCTTCGCATTTACTTCACGTGTTTCTTTTAATGAAGTTACTTGTAACCATGTGGAATAAGCTACAGCACATAATGCAATAGAAGAAATAAGTGTGTTCAAACTTCCATATGTATCGCCTACTGCTCCAAATTTTTTCCCGTAATCTTCAGGATTAATATGAAAATGCTTCGTTATCAACCACTCAAAAAAAATAGGAAAACTTAACCAAGCAGTGATTATTGCAATTAGAATGACAAATAAGATTAGCCAGTGATAATTTTTATTTTCCATCGATAGCCTAATTTTTAAAGATAATTACTTAAATTGATTTGCATAAGTCTCAGCTATAGAGACTAACCCCGAACGTATTTCTTCACGTGTTTGACGGTACAACTGAATCAGTTTTGCTTCATCATATATTATCAAAATTTCTTAAAAATTTACCCAACCAAAAATCCCTAAGCCGTTAGCTTAGGGGTTTCCGTAGAATCTTACGATTCTGAATATGGTCCGAGGGTCGGGATCAAAACAATCACTCAAATTATTATTATAAAACAATATTTTTTAATTTAAAAACATTCAGGGGGCCGATTAGGGTACCATATCTACTTTCCTAACTATTTCTATAATTCTAATTCTTGAAACTACAATAGATTCAAAATTACAGATTCAGATTAGTAAGACTAATGAAGAAGATATTGTATACTCTTTTAATCTATTTATTTTCATAAAAAAAAATGAACCATACCCTTAATATACCATTACCAAGTACTGAACAAGACTTTGAGTCTATGTGTTCTCACATTTTTGGAAAACTTTATAGCTGTACCCTTCCAGCGATGTACGGTCGAAGAGGCCAAAAACAATATGGTTTAGATATTCTAATACATGAAAATGATCATTTTGATCAAAATTCAAGAATTGGAATCCAATGCAAACATGTCAATAAACTAACTTATGATGGTTTATCAGGTGACTCAATCTTAAAAGAAGTTGCAAAAGCAGATTCTGGTATACAAAAAATTAAGTTATTAGTTATTGCTACAACTAAAGAATCTGATGTTTCTTTGCAAAATTCGGTATCTAATCTTTCAGATGAAAGAGTAAAAAAAGGATTATTCCCTATCATAATTATGTCGTGGAATGATATCTCCAATTATATAAATAAAGACCAAGATCTTCTTAAATACTATCTAACTGATAATAAAATAATTAATGCCTTCTATAAAAATATAGAAAATAATATTAAATATGAAAAATTTCAAGAAGCTTTAGAACAATTAAAAAACAACACATTTACAGATTCGTTTAATATTTCTGAAATTTATAAACAACTACTACTAAAAGCATTTTGCTATTACAATCTCGAAGATAAAAGCCAATTCAACAATGTATTAAATAAACTTGAAGAATATGAATGGTTAGATGAAAAATATATTTACTTAAAAATTTTACAGCTAAAAGAAAAAAATCACCAATTAGCTCTAGATAAGTTAAAAAATGAATTAGAATTAAGACCAGAATCCCTCTATCTATTAACATTAGATGCATATTTTAAAATATTTGATAAAGAGACAAATATTGAAATAGATCAAATAAATCCATCAATACAGAATACAGTAAAAGTAAAAAAATTCTTTATGATGAAATATAGCCAATCTGATAAAAACATTGAAAAAGTTAATGATATCTATAATACATTGGATGCTTCAGATAAAAAAATACCATCTATATATTTAACATATATAACATCAAAATTAAATAATTATTATTTTTCAAAAACAGAATTGAGCAAAGAAGAGCTTATTCAAGCAATAAAAATTTTAGAGCCATATCAACAAAAATTCTGGGAAATAGAAATACCAGCATTTAAAAAACTAGCAATCACTATACTAGCTGCAACATATTTTCACCTTGAATATTTTGATAAAATTATTATTTTATATCAATTTATTATTCATACTCAAATTTTAATTGACAATCAAGCGATAAATATATTTCTTGAAACTTCTTATAAAAAAAACAGAGATGACTTATTTATTGAATTATGCAATAAGTATTTCCATCTACTAGAAAATGAAAAAAAAATAGAAATACTAGAAAAACTCATACAATTGAAAAAGTTTGATTTTGTAGAAAGAGAGTTATCTACACTAGAAATAGATATTGAACCTAAACAATATTTAAAAAGCTTATTATGGGTAAACAAACTAGATGAAATAGATTTCTTAACCAAGATTAGTGAAGAGAATGCTCTTTCATTTTCATCACCCATAAGCTTAATAGTTATTGCTCAAAAACTAAAGAATGATATAAAAAATATAGAATTATTTGAGAGCTTTAATCAAAAAATTAAAGACCTTGTGGATAAAAATCAAGATGATGAATATTATAGCCTATATTTTTTTCAGACCAACCAATATTCAGATGCAATCAAATATTTAGAAAAATTATATCAAAAACATCAAGATTCTAAGTTTTCATTTTACTTATTCGAAAGCTACATTAAAGTAAAAAATTTCAAAAAAGCTAAATATCTTTTTGAGAAACATAAAAACTCCTTCCTTTCTTTTGATAATTTTATAGATTTATGTCATGAGATGGCAAAAGAAACTTTGGATTGGTCATTATGCGAAGACTTAATATCTGAGTACGAAAATGAATATAGTACCCAAGGATGGTTATGGGCATTAAAAATAATTATTACAAAAAATTTAAGTTCATCATTGCAATTCCAAAGATTAATAAGAGATATACCCGAAAACCTTGAGGGTCCACCCAATACAATTTGTTTGATTGCTGTACAAGAGGTTAATGCTAATTTCTATGCAAAAGCTAAAAATAGGATTAAGCATCTATGGAGAAAAAATCTAAATGATGTTTCAGTAGAAGCTGAAATATTTAAGGTACTGAATAGCTTTATAAATTTAAAAGTCTCAGAAAAGCATCCTTTTTTTGAGGAAGAACTAACTAATGCTCAAATAGGGACAGCTATAACATATAAATTAAAAAACATGACCGAGACAAAAATAATTGATTTTGATGAATCTCTCCCAAGGGATAATGAATTTATTTCTTATGAATCCGAATTAGCAAAAAACTTAATTGGAAAAAAAGTTGGTGATAAATTTACTATTCAAGGTACATTTGGTTTCGAAAATGAATATGAAATAACTGAAATCACTCCTATATTATTATATTTATGGAGAAAATTCTTAAATAAATCTGGACAAGCAGATAATCCTTTTAATTTTGCAACTTCATTTAATGTAGGTTCAAAAGATGAAGGTATAACTGATTTACTTTCAAAAATATCAACAATAACAAAAAAAAGAACAGAATCGATTGAATACAATATTAAAATTTATCAGGAACATCCTTTAACAATAGGAGGACTAGCAAAACAATTAAATATTGATTTAGTGCAATTAGTGTATGAGTGGCATTATGGAAACTACACCTTACTTCGAACTATTGATGAAAGGTATATTTCTGAAGAAATTGAAAGAGAAAATTTCTTTAAAAATAGGTCTTCTGTTAAAAAAGTAGTTCTTGATGCATTCACATTAATTGAACTTTTCTATTTTGATTCTTTCTTTATAGTTGAAGAATTTGAAGAAGTATATTTAAGCACCAACACATATCAACTATTAATATACCTTCAAGAAAAGTACAAGGATGAAAGTCAAAATTTAAACATCCAAGGTAGAATGGGCTTTAATAATAACTCACCTATTTTCATTAATCACGACCAAAACTATATAAATAACATCTATTCAGATATTAGCAGTATAATTCATCATATCGAAAAAAATACAAATTTCTTGATTGAACATGCTTATGGTGATGGCAATATTAATGAATTAAACCTAATTATAGATAATTTCATAACAACTGAAGAAAACTCTTGTCTAAGATTATCAAAAGAGCTTAATATTCCTTTAATTTCTTTTGATGCTAGACTAAGAGCACTTGCAAACCAATTAAAAATACAAACAATAAATATGGATGATTTAGTTATGTTATCTGAATATAAAAATAATTTTTTTGCAGAAAATAGATTTATAAAGTCTCGCACAATTTCAAACTCTTACCTAAACAGTAGAAACTTACAAAATTTCTTCCTATCTGACTTTAAAAACTTTTACAGTTTTCTACATGTTTTCTTTAAAGAAATTAGTAGTTTTTCTAATGAGGAAGCTATTCATTATTATATTAATATGTTAAAAAAGATATCAGGTGATAAAATATCAATTGTTCTAGAAGCAGTTAATCATATTAATATGATATTTTTTAGTTTTATGTTTCATCAAAAAAAAGAAAATTTTGATCTAATTATTTTAAGAGAATTACTTTCGCCTTATATGCAACCTACTATTATTAATATGTCTTCCTTTACAAACTATTTAGATGAAATTTTGATAGTAGACATAAACAAAATCACTTTAAACTTAGCATTAGAAAAACCTACTATTTTATTAAAATCTTAATTCAAAAAAGGGGCATTTAGTTTATTTAAGCTTAATGCCCCATTTACAAAGGGACTAATTCAATACAGTAACCACAATATCCCCGCCCTTATCCTCAATTTCGTATTCATATTGATAGTTATTACACTGCATTGTATAGCCTCCCCCACGAATATATGGGATGGCAGAAGATACAGTGTCACACTTATAACCATTAACAAGTACAGCAAGGATAAGCTGTGAAAGAATATCTTTATCAATTTTAGAATTGATTACTGCTTCTGGTTCTATCTTATATTGTAAGTTACCAAAAGACTGTTTAATGGAATCTTCTCTTCTTTCATTAATTTTTTTATCCCTACCACAAATAAAATTAAAGGTATCGCCTGTACTTGCTTCAGATACAGGTGTAAACCAAGAACCTTTTTCAGAATAATTTTTTATATTATCAATACTGTCCCCTTCTCCTAGAACTCTCATCTTCTCAGTCTTACAGTTGATTTCATATTTATTAAATAAGGTCTGCTCTACACCAATTCTTTTATAAATGACAATGAATCCATTGTGTTTACTTTCTTTGCTTACTAAAAAATTTTTTCCTTTGTCTGATGAATCACTAATAGGAATAGGTACTTCCATTTCTTTGCTCTTAGTAGTTGTAATATTATTATTCTCACTTTCCGTTTGTGTAACTATTGGAGAATACTCATCTGTATTCCATGATGAGCTAATCGCTAAAGAAGCCAAAAAAACTATTAGAACTACTATTATCAATAGAATTAATCCAGCTTTACCTTGCTGTTTCGATGACGTAGAAAAGCTCTTTTTTCTGCTATGAAAGTTATTTCCCATATCTCCCCCAAAATAATATTTGTGTCAGCAATCATACATAGAGCAGTAAAAAATGTCACTTATAGAGTGTGCTCTTATAGAACGGGTTCTTATAGAGCGTGGCCTTATAGAATGGCGGATTTTAATATCATTTCCATTTGTGGATGTAACCAAGCAATGGAAGAAAGCCCACTAATTTTATTTGGATTACGATTAAGAGAACTGAGAAAAATTAAGGGAATCTCTCAAGAGCGTTTGGCTCTAGAAAGTGGTATTGGCAGAAGCTATCTTGGAGAAGTAGAACGAGGAAAACGGAACATTGCTCTACTTAATATTTACAAACTTGCAAGAGCTTTAAATATTGAACCTAGTCAATTGTTAGAAAAACCTGAATTAGATCAAAATCAATAGATTTAAATCTAAACAAAGATTGAAGAAGTTATTTATCTTACAGTGTGTCATACATTTTTAGTTTTTATAACTCAATGACACTCATTCATACTTTATCAATGACTATGAACTCCTGTTTAGCTGTCTATTAGTTTTCCAATTTTCATACCACTCTACTATTTCTTGGTAATCGTAATATACAGCAGCTTGTCTCGCTACGCCCTCCTTCATACTCTTTGGAAAACTTTCATCTTCTCTTTCCATTCTAGTTAGCTTATCTCTACTCACTCCCAGTAAGGTGCATACGTCTTTTTTTGTTAAGCGAAGTGGCACTCTTAGCATATTTTGAGTCACGCTCAGACTCTGATTTAAAGAATCTATCTTTAACATATTTTACATTCTCACTTAAATCAATTTAAACAGCCATCACAAGAGATTACAGCCTCCTAATCCCAACAATGTAGGGTTATAGCCATTATGCTATTAAACGTGCGCTATGGTGGCTACATAAGCTTTAAAACGCACATTAAATAGTGATTCTCTCTCATTGATGAGCTATTTTAATTCCAAGAAGGCATAATGTATAACTAAAGGTATTCAGTAATAATTTTATTAATTTTTTTATTAAAATTGACATCACTCTTTCAACTTAACCCTAAATCCCCCACCCTCTAAATTAATCACTTTAAAATTAGAAATATCTAAACAATAATTTTTATAGAACATGAGTGGGAAACAACACCGTGTTTACTTAATAATTTATACTTAGAGACAGATCCCTCCCTTTAAATGAGTAAGAAAGAATAGCTTTTAGATTATTTTTCCCCTTCAAATTACTTATTTTATTTTTTAACTTTTAACTATTTTTCAAGTATCTTTTTTCTTAGGCTAAATAGTTAAGATACCTAGTTAAAACTTAACCTAAGTATCCACATCTTTTAGAATAGAAAATTCAAAATGTAATTACATTTATTAACATTGCAGAATTTCTTCTTTCCTTATAAAACTTGAACGATGAATACAACTATATCGTTTAAACTTCTTTCCTATGATTTGATAATATGGAGTAAAATCATACAAATTTTCATTACGGATTGTACTTATAGACTTAATGATATCTTCTTCATTTATTGACCTTTCTAATATATTCACTCTATCGCTATATGTATCCTCTGCAATTTCCTTTAACATCTGCTCATCAATTTCTTTTGTAGTACGGAAAGTAATATAAATCTGTATGAAATTTTTGTTTCTGTATCTTGTGACAAAATTTCTTAATCTTGCAACATTCAATTTTCTAAGCTCGAATAAGATACCAATATTAGGAGTTTTTCTTCTTAATCTATCTCTAAAATCATCTAGTCCACGCAAGATAGTTGTCTCTGCATTAGATTTATCCTCGTCTCTATTTTGACCTTCTAATCTTGGAAATAAACTATATTGATAGAGCCATTGATGATCTCTCAGCTCTGCAATTAACTTCCTCTTCTTCTTTTCTTCTGATGTTTCACTCACAACTTCTTCCCCTAACAGTTACCATTCAATAATTTAAATACTAATTTAGTTATATTTAATCAGTATATTTATCTATTACCTATAGGTATTAATAGTTTTCGAAGAAAAAATCTATATAAAATTAACAAGATTTCTTTTGGTGAAACTCTTATAGTGCAAAGGTTTCACAAGCTTTCAAATCATTCAAATAAGTACCATCAAAAGTAGTACTTGAATGGCGGATTAGTGCGGTAAAAATTCCTATTCTCGAGCTATTTGTGCAACCACTTGAATTAAGATAATTATCCAACTCTAGCCCCAAGTCTTAAATGTCTCCCATACTCATGCGGACTTATATAATCTCCATTCTCTATAGCACTCAACCAATCACTCCATATTTGCATAATTTTCTCTCTTTCCTCTAGATACTCTGCAATATGTGTATAAGCCCCCACTGTCTCATTTCTCTCTTGATGACTCATCTGCTTCTCCAATGCATCTCTCGAAAATATTGACATCTCACCTAATGCAGATCGAGCTAGCGCCCTAAAGCCATGAAAACTAATTTCCTCTTTTGTATACCCCATACGGCGCAGGGCATCATTAGGCGTATTTTCACTAATAAAAATACGTTTATTATTTAGACTTGGAAAAACAAAATCACAGTCACCACTGTACTGATACACTTTTTCTAGTATTTCTATAGATTGTTTGGATAATGGGACAAGGTGTTCTTCCTTCATCTTGGCACCTCTATCAGAGTGTTTTACACCTTCAATTAATCGACGACGAGGTGGAATTCTCCATATTTCCGCTTCAAAGTCGATTTCATTCCACCTAGCAAAACGTATTTCTGATGACCTAAGAAAAGTATGCAACCCCAATAATAAACATAACTTAGTTAAGGGATTACCACTATCTGCCTTAATACGCCGTATCAGTTGAGGAATTAGGTCTAATGATCTAAAAGTCGCTCTATGGTTCTTTCTAGCAGACAAATCCATATCTTCTAAATCACGAGCTATATTTGTTTGTATATAGCTATGCTGAACAGCGTAGCTATAAACTTGGATCAATGAAGCTCTGATCCTTTGAGCATTATCAGGAGAATGGTCATAAATTACATTTAAAGCATCTTTTAAATCCCTAAGAGTAATTTGTTCAATTGCTTTATCTTTAAACTTAGGAAATAAGTGATTTTCAAATTTTCTTAATTGCTTATTTTTAGTATCTTCACTTAGAGGTTTTCTAACTGCATAAGCATCAAGCCAAACTCTAACTACATTCTCTAAAGTATTTACATTATTTTTCTTTGCTAAAAGAATAGAAAGTTGCTCTTTTGGGTCCACACCTTCTGCAATCATTCTTAAAAACTCATGCTTTTTCTCTCTAGCTTTAGCCAAAGACAATGCTGGATATGGACCTAATGTAATTTTTTCTCTTTTATCATTTCCCCTATTTGTGTATCTAAAAATCCAACTTTTTGCCCCCGTTGGACGCACTCTAAGATACAAACCTCCTCCATCTGCCTCTACATATTCTTTATCTTTAGGCTTTAGAGAGGCACATTTAGTATCTGTTAAAGGACGAACTTGCTTAGCCATAAAAAATAGACATAAACTTATTGGGGACCAATAAGGGTACCTATTTTTAAATGGTATAGCAATGTATAAAAAGTGATATAAGGTTCAAAAGAGATGCTAATTAGCAGATTTTTAACGATTAATTACTTTATAATTTTATATATCGTTAAATATATGGTCCCGAGGGTCGGACTCGAACCGACACGTCATCTCTGACAGCGGATTTTGAGTCCGCCGCGTCTACCAATTTCACCACCTCGGGAGAGGAAGTATGTTTGTGTTGCGTATATTAGCGCTTTTGCAAAACTTGTCAAACCCTAAGTGAATATTATCGTTCACTTTTAGATCATTTAAACATTTTTCATGATTTAGGCCAGAAGCACAGCCATTAAAAAGCGAAAAAGTTTATACTAGGCGCAATTTTTGCGGTGTTTTTCCTGAATATGCAACTGTCTGACTTTTCCTTTGAACTACCCGATGAACTTATTGCCCGTTACCCACTCGAAACACGTAGTGCTTCGCGTTTATTGCATTTAGATGCTAAGGGCCAATATCACGATCATATGTTCACAGATATTATTGATCTGTTCGAAGAAGGCGATTTATTGGTACTCAACGATACCAAAGTCATGAAGGCTCGACTGAAAGGAAAACGTGCCACAGGTGGGGCGATTGAAATTTTGGTTGAGCGTATGCTGAACCACACCACAGCGTATTGCCATATTAAAGCGAGCAATTCACCTAAAGCAGGGGCTGAGCTTTTTGTCGGTGCAGACAATATTCCTGTGATTGTGCGTGGCCGTCACGAAAACTTATTTGTCGTTGAGTTTTCACAACCAATTTTGCCAGTACTTGAGCAATATGGTCAGTTACCTATTCCGCCTTACTTCAATCGTGAAGCAGAAGAAATTGACACTGAACGCTATCAAACGGTTTTCCATAATCCAGAAAAAATTGCCAGTGTGGCTGCCCCAACAGCAAGCTTGCATTTTGACGAAGAGTTGTTAGCAAAGTTAGACCAAAAAGGCGTTAAGAAAACCTTTGTGACTCTTCACGTCGGTGCAGGTACTTTTATGCCTGTACGCACTGATGACATTACAAATCATGTTATGCACAGTGAATGGTGTGATGTTCCTCAAGAAACCATTGATTTAATTTTGGCAACTAAAGCACGCGGTAATAAAGTGATTGCTGTCGGTACAACTGCAACACGTGCTTTAGAAAGTGCAGCTCAAGCGCATGGCGGAAAAATCGCAGCATGGACTGGTGATACGCAAATCTTTATTTATCCGGGTTATGAGTTCTGTATCGTAGACCGATTAATTACTAACTTCCATTTACCTGAGTCTACCCTGCTCATGTTAGTTTCAGCATTGTCAAATAGAGAAAATATTTTGGCTGCTTACGAACATGCCGTTAAAGATCGCTATCGCTTCTTTAGTTATGGTGATGCAATGCTGATTGATAAATTAGAAGTTTAAAGATTAAAGCTGGGTTAAGTCTTATTAGTTAATTTGAGGTTTAACCCAGCATCTATAATTAAAATAAAAATAGTCTTAGTATTTCTATTTATCTCTTTCAATTTAAAAGATAATCTAGAGTTAGCACTTTATGATAATCAACTCATTACCTTCATGCCAATTGATACCGCACAACAAGCACTTCATATAAGACGTAAAAAAAATACACAAGTCTTTCGTAATATTGCCCGACTTTGGGATGCTGGACAAAAGTCACAAACAGATCAAGAACTCTTAAACGCGTTACATCCATGGCGTGAAGATCATAACCTTCGTTTTGTGAATACCCTGTCGTATTTATTAAGTATTTGCAGTATTACGACGCTATTGTTTGGATATTTTTTTCATCCTCATATTCAATATATTTGGAGTCTATTATGGGTATTTTTAACTGGTTTCCTCGCCTATTTGCTCTATGAACCGCAAAAACCTTTAACTGAAGTTATTCATTATTTAGAACAGCGTATGACTGCTTTACGTTATGGCCTAAAGTTTCAGCAGTTACCAGCTTATCTTCCAATACAAGCCCAACCCATTTTAGTCTTAAGCAAATTAAAACAACACTTTCCACTTTTTAACCGAGGCAATGAAGCGAATGAAATTACCGAGTTTGCTTCAGTAACATGGAATGACGGCATTACAGATCATCAAGTCCTGCTATTTAAATACCACTATGTAAATAATTTACCTATTCTTCAAGACCAGAACAGCGATAAAAAAATAGTAAAAGAGATTCATAAAGACTTATGGGGCGCTTTTATTTTTCAAATACCAGCTTTAGGTATTGCTGTAAGTAATCAACGTTCTCGCTTTTTTGAACCATACTTAAGCGAATGGCAAAGTAGCGACATTCTCATTAACCAAGAACTGAGTATTTTCGGAACCGACCAGCACCAGTTAGCTAAAGAAATGAGTCCAAGTCTAACTTTAAAACTTCATGATTTTTTTCAACATTTTAGCGGGGATTTAATTTATCATCATGAAGAGCAAATATTATGTTATCTCGGTGAGCAAGATCTTTTTCAAACCACCAGTAAACGTAGTGAAATTCATGATATTCCCGCATTACGTGGTCACTTACGTACCATGACTATGCCGCAATATGAAAAATTTCAGCAATTCATGCTTAATTTAATTAAATAAATCTCTCGTACTGCTGAACTGGCAACTTATTAAAAAATAAGAAGTTAAAAGGCTCAACGAGGGAATAAAAATAAGAGGAGTAAAAATGACAGGCTTATTTATTTTCTTGGGGATTTTCGTTGTACTGATTGCTTGGGGCATCCACATTCGCAATAACATTGTGCGTTATTTCAATGCGACCAAACGCGCTTGGGCTGAGGTTGCAAATTTCGAACGCCAAAAAGTAAAAACACTTGAAGCATTAGAAATCACACTCAATCAATATACTCAGTTCGAGAAGTCAACTTTAGAACAAGTAACTGCTTTACGTCAGCAAATTCTAAGTTTGAATGTCGATCATACTGATATTGCTCAATTACAACAGATTGAAAAAATGAGTAAGGAGCTAATCCGTAGCCTAAATGTCGTGGTTGAAAACTATCCTGAACTAAAAGCAGATACGCTCTATAGCAAAATGATGGATGATATTCAGGAACAAAACGAAAATGTCGGCGCGGCAATCAGCATTTTTAACCGCAACGTCGAAGTATTTAATAATCAGATTGAAGTATTCCCAAATAATATTATCAATACGATGACTTTATCTAAAAAAACAATTCGTCCCTTTCGAGATAACTTGGTTACTGACAATTTTGACTATAAACCGAACTTTTAGTCGAAATAAAAAGACAATCGGTCACTCAGAAATTTGACCGATTTTATAGTCAGCTACATTTAGTAGTAGAACTACGTCGCAGAATCAAGGAAAATAGCCCTCTTTTTAGCAGCGAACTGTTTTTTCGCCCTTGCACTGCCCTACGGCATTGCTTGCTATTGTTCAGGATTTTTAAATGAAGTTTGAAAAATTAGGTCAGTCGGGTCGTGCCCGTCGTGGTCGTTTAACTTTAGAACATGGTGTTGTTGAAACCCCTGTTTTTATGCCAGTGGGGACTTACGGTACAGTCAAAGGCATGCTGCCACGTGATATTGAAGATATTCAGGCACAAATTATTTTAGGTAATACCTTCCATTTATATTTGCGTCCGGGCCTTGAAGTGATCAAGCAACACGGCGGCTTGCACGACTTTATTAAATGGAATAAGCCAATTTTGACTGACTCTGGCGGCTTCCAAGTATTTAGTCTTGGCGCTATGCGTAAAATTAAGGAAGAAGGTGTTACTTTCCGTTCTCCGATTGATGGTTCAAAAGTCTTTTTATCGCCTGAAATTTCAATGGAAATTCAGCATGTATTGAACTCTGACATTGTCATGATTTTTGATGAATGTACGCCTTATCCTGCGACACATGAAGAAGCACAAAAATCATTACAGCTTTCTTTGCGCTGGGCAAAACGCTGTAAGGCTCATCACCACGATGAACTTAAAAATAAAAATGCGTTATTTGGCATTATTCAAGGCGGCATGTATGAAGACTTACGTGATGAGTCTTTAAATGGCTTACTTGAAATCGGCTTTGACGGTTACGCAATTGGCGGTTTGTCAGTTGGTGAACCAAAAGAAGAGATGATCAAGGTTTTAGATTATCTTCCAAACAAGATGCCGCATGACAAACCACGTTACCTGATGGGTGTAGGTAAACCTGAAGATATCGTTGAAGCAGTACGCCGCGGTGTCGATATGTTTGACTGCGTAATGCCAACACGTAATGCACGTAATGGTCATTATTTTGTCACTGATGGTCTGGTACGTATTCGTAATAGTAAATATCGTCATGACCAAGGACCACTTGACCCACACTGCGATTGCTATACCTGTAAGAACTTTACTCGTGCTTACCTGTTCCACCTTGAGAAGTGTGGAGAGATGTTGGCGTCTATGCTTGGTACCATTCATAACTTACGTTATTACCAACGTTTAACTGAAGGTATGCGTGATGCATTAGACAATGGCACTTTTGATGAATTTGTTCAGGACTTTTATGCCCGCCGCGGATTAGAAGTTCCACCATGCCCTGTCGATGAATAAGCGAGATTTGCGCTCAACCTCAAGACAAGGTAAATTGCAAAACGAATTAGGATTATGTCAGGTATCTGACTCATATTTTTTAACTTTAGGAAATTAAAATGAGCTTGTTCATTTCTACTGCACATGCAGCTCCAGCAGCAGCCCAAAGCCCTGGCCTTTTACCAAACATTTTGATGATTGTTGTATTCGTTGCAATCTTCTATTTCTTAATTTGGCGTCCTCAAGCAAAACGTGCAAAAGAACACCGTTCTTTAATCGAAAGCTTGGGTGTTGGTAGCGAAGTTGTCTTTGCTGGCGGTTTAATGGGCAAAGTAACTAAACTTGAAGGTGACTATGCGGTTGTTGAACTTAACCGTGGTGTAGAAGTAAAAATTCAGCGTGCCAGCGTAATTTCTGTATTACCAGAAGGCACTCTAAATAACCTTTAATCATAAAACAGTCGTGCTTTAGCACGGCTTTTTCATTTAAGAAGAAAGCGAATGCGTTACCCTGCATGGAAATATTTACTGATTCTGGTTGTTCTGGTAGTCAGTACATTATACGCACTGCCTAGTCTATATCCGGATGAGCCCGCCGTTCAAATTTCCGGTGCCAAAGCTGGTACCCAAATTGATCAAAGTGTGGTGCAAAAAGCAGAGCAAATTTTAAAAACAGCAAATATTGCAAGCCACGATAATACTTTTACAAATAATGCTGCTCTCTTGCGTGTCAGCTCTTCTGAAGCGCAATTGAAAGCAAAAGAAGTATTACGCCGTGACTTAGGTGATCAATATGTTGTAGCCCTAAACCTTGCACCAACAACTCCAGAATGGTTGCAAAAAATTGGGGCGAAACCAATGAAACTTGGTTTGGACTTACGTGGTGGTGTCCACTTCTTGCTTGAAGTAGATATGGACAAAGCCATTTCCCAACGTATGGAAACCTCTGCCACTGATTTGCGTCGTCAGTTCCGTGAAAACAAAATTAAATTTAACAATCTTGCGTTAAATAATAATGTGATCACTGTTCAGTTTGCTGACAATGCGGATCGTGATGCAGCAATGGATTTTTTACGCCGTAATGGTAATGAATATACCCAACAGGCATTAGCGAGCACGACAGGTTCAATCCTAAAGCTCACTTATACTGATGTACGTCGTCAAGAAATTCAGGCTTATGCAGTTAATCAGAACTTAACAACACTACGTAATCGTATTAACGAACTTGGTGTTGCAGAAGCTTTAGTACAAAGTCAGGGTAGCAACCGTATTGTCGTTGAATTACCGGGTGTTCAAGATACAGCAGAAGCTAAACGTGTTTTAGGCCGTACTGCTAACCTCGAATTCCGTTTGGTATCTGACTTAAATGATCAATATATTGATCCATATACGGGTAAATATAATGGTCAACCGTTACCTCCGGGTACGGAAGTTTTTGCTTATCAGTCTTTAGATAGTGGTCGCCAACTGTTATTGCAACGTAACCGTATCTTGACTGGTGAACGCGTTCAAAATGCAAGTTCTGGCTTTAGCCAAGACTCTGGTGGTGCCGAAGTAAATATTACGCTCGACAGTGCTGGCGGTAAGCTGATGTCAGATGCAACCCGTAATGCAGTTGGAAAACGCATGGCGGTATTGTTCATCGAAAATAAACAAAAGATTAGCTACGTTACAGATCCAAAAACTGGTGCTCAAACAGAAGTTCGTACACCATATACCGAGTCTGTCGTGATTAATGCTGCAACTGTTCAAGCCGTTTTAGGTTCAACTTTCCGTATTACTGGTTTAAGTTCACCTCAAGAAGCATCTGAACTTGCGTTAATGCTTCGTGCCGGTGCTTTAGCTGCGCCAATGTACTTCGTTGAAGAGCGTGTTGTTGGTCCAAGCCTTGGTCAAGAAAACATTGATAAAGGTGTACTATCAACGCAAATCGGTTTCTTGCTTGTTGCAATCTGGATGGTCGTGTTCTTCCGTCTATTTGGTTTAATCGCGAACTTTGCACTTGTATTTAACTTGGCAATGATTTTAACCATTATGTCTTGGATAGGTGCTTCCCTCACCTTACCGGGTATTGCGGGTATCGTCATTACCATTGGTATGGCCGTCGACGCCAACGTACTGATATGTGAACGTATTCGAGAAGAAATGCTTTGGGGGGCCTCACCTAAACAGGCCATTGTGGCGGGTTATGATCGAGCCTATAACACCATTTTCGACTCGAACTTAACAACGTTCCTTGTTGCATTCATTCTGTTTGCAATCGGTACTGGCCCGATTAAAGGTTTCGCCGTGACATTAATGATCGGTATTATTTGCTCAATGTTTACTGCAATTACAGTAACGCGTGCGATTGTACAAATCATTTATGGTAAACGCCGTAACTTGAAAAAGTTGAGCATTTAAGGAGATCTATGATGACTAAAGTGACTCAACAGCCTTCAAAACAATATGGTCGTCCGGATGATGCAAAAATCATCCCGTTCATGAAGATTGCTAAACCTGCAGCAATCTTCTCGATCCTTATTACTTTAGCGAGCATTTTCTTTATTGCGACCAAAGGTCTTAACTTAGGTTTGGATTTTACAGGTGGTGTTTCAGCTGAGCTTAACTATGCTCAGCCAGCAAATCAGGCAGAAGTTATTCAGGCTCTCGACAAAGCTGGTTTTAAAGATGCTGTAGTACAAACTTTGGGTAGTAATAAAGACTTACTTGTTCGCATGCCAGTACAAGATATTAAGGTTGAAGATCTTAATAATGCGATTACCAAAGCTGTGCAATTGCCAAACAACGCAGCAGAAGTTCATAAAGTGGACTCTGTAGGTGGTCAGGTAGGTAACGAGCTTTATGTTCGTTCGGCTGGTGCTGTTGCACTTGCGCTGATTTTAATGTTGATCTATGTCACCATTCGCTTTGAGTTCAAACTCGCAATGGGTGCCGTGATGTCTTTATTCCATGACATCATCATCATTATTGGTGCATTTGCTTTATTCCAATGGCCATTTGACCTAACAGTTTTAGCTGCGGTACTTGCGGTGATTGGTTTCTCGCTTAACGATAACATCGTGGTTTCAGACCGTATCCGTGAAAATTTCCGTAAAATTCGTGGTGCAACTCCACGTGAAATCGTTGATATTGCGTTAACTGAGACTTTACGCCGTACCATCCATACCTCAATGACCTTATTGCTCGTAGTACTTGCAATGATGTTCTTAGGTGGTGATGGCTTACACTGGTTCTCTGTTGCAATGTTTGTCGGTGTCTTTGTCGGTACTTACTCTTCGATTTATATCGGTACAGCATTTGCCTTATGGCGTGGTCTTAACCGTCAAGACTTCATTGTTCAGGTCAAACCTGAATTTGAAGATGAAATCCCTTGATTGTCTAAATAAGACTATAAAAAAACCGCGATTTATTCGCGGTTTTTTTATTTGGTTCAAAAATTATTTACGGCGTAATGCATCCGAAATAGCTTCAACCAATTGTTGAGAAATTTCTTGCTTAGATGCTTTCTCTAACTCACGTTTTTTCATATGGTAACTTTCAGCAAAAAATACTGTCATCGCATTTTCATCAGAAGCAAAGCCAATATCAGCACGAGAAACATCGTTACATGCAATCATATCTAGCTTTTTAGCAACCAGTTTCCCTGCTGCATATTCTTCAACATTCTGCGTTTCGGCAGCAAAGCCCACCATAAATGGACGTTTTTCCTGAGCTGCAATCGTTGCCACAATATCCGGATTTTTTACAAGGGAAACATTCAGCTCATCCCCTGCTTTCTTAATTTTATGCTCTGCCACTTCGGCGACGCGATAATCAGCTACAGCCGCCGTCGCAATAAAGATGTCACAGCCAGTCTCAAGCGACTCCATACTGACATCTAACATTTGTCGAGCCGAAGCAATATTTACACGTTGAACACCGTTTGGAGTATCTAAACTTACGGGACCAGCAATTAACGTAACTTTTGCACCTGCTGCATAACATGCCGCAGCTAAAGCAAAGCCCATTTTTCCAGTACTATGATTTGAGATATAACGGACAGGGTCAATCGCCTCACGGGTTGGTCCGGCAGTAATTACAACTCGCTTACCTGCCAACAACCCAAATTTTTCAGCAATTGCACGTTGGGCTTGATGGAAATAACCCGCCACTTGCCTTGCAATTTCTTCCGGTTCCGGCATACGGCCTAAGCCTACATCACCACACGCCTGCTCCCCTGCATCTGGCATAATTACATGCACGCCATCTTCAACCAGAGTTTGTAAATTACGCTGAGTTGCTTTTGCAGCCCACATTTGCTGGTTCATCGCAGGAGCGACCCACACAGGCGCTTTAGTTGCTAAAAATAAAGTACTGAGTAAGTCATCTGCCAAACCATTAGCAAACTTAGCTAATGTGTCACAGCTTGCTGGAGCAACCAGTAATAAATCAGCCCAACGAGCCAATTCAATATGGCCCATTCCAGCTTCAGCCCCAGGGTCTAAAAGCTCGGTATGTACAGGATTTCCTGAAAGAGCCTGAAAAGTTAGAGGTGTAATAAATGCTTGAGCCCCGTGTGTCATCACAACCCGAACGTCAAAACCATAATCTTTAAGACGACGGACCAAAATGGCACTCTTATAGGCAGCAATCCCACCTGTAACAGCTAAAACAATGTTTTTATGAGGAATAACACTTAAATCAAAGCTCACGAACAGGATACCTTTCTGTTGCAGTGGCGCTCACAATAGCATTAAATACGCGCAGACCCAAGATTGATTGGGCAAACAAAATAAATTTTTAAGCAGAATATTGCTGGGGAATATGAATACTTCTATTAAAAATTGGCCAGAACAAGAACGGCCAAGAGAACGGTTATTACAACAAGGCCCTCAAAGCCTTTCTGACTCTGAACTACTCGCGATCTTTCTTCGCTCAGGTTCACGTCAACATTCAGCAGTAGAGCTCGCACGTTTACTGATTCAACAGTTTGGTAGTCTAAACGCTGTTTTCGATGCATCTTACAATGAATTAGCTCAATTTAATGGTATTGGAGCTACCAAGTATTCCCAATTACTGGCCGTAAAAGAGCTTGGACGGCGTTATCTCGACTATCATTTTAGTCAGACTGAGCTAAGCCTTCATTCTTCTCATTTAGTTCTAGATTATTTGCGTTATGAATTAAAAGGTGAAAAACAAGAAGTCTTTGCGGTACTTTGCTTAGATGCCGAGTTGAGAAAACTACATTTTAAAAAGTTATTTTTTGGTTCAGTTCAACATTGCGCTGTTTCAGTGAATCAAACCTTACGTTATGCCTTACAACAGCACGCTTGCCAATTAGTAATAGCACATAACCACCCATTTGGTTCCCCACAGCCCTCTCCTGAAGATATTAAACTCACACAGCAACTTGAACAGGCCTGTCAGCTTGTTGAAATTCGCTTACTGGACCATTTTATTATCTCGCCAGAAGGTAGCTTTTCATTTGCTGAACAACAACTGCTCAACCCTACTTCAATAGCCGTTCAATGATATTGACAAAGCTTCACTAAGCTTAGAATATCAAAACAAAAATAGCGACGTTTAAAATAAAATGATTGTTCGTGAACAGCCCAGTATTTTTAAAGTTTTATTCTCTTGGCGAGGGACGATATTACCTAAAATTTTGCCCTCTTTAGGGGTAGTAATGCTGATTTCGGCAATCATTGGTGGGGTTGAATATATTAACCTCTATCGTTTTCCAGAAATTCCTTTAGTTGGCTTTACTTTAATTGGTGTCGTACTTTCTATTTTTTTAGGTTTTAAGAATACTGCATGTTATGACCGCTGGTGGGAAGCCCGAAAATTATGGGGGGTCCTGATTGCGACTTCGCGACATTTCGACCGTGACTGCCGGATTTTAACTCAAGCCCGCCGTGAACGTGTCATTCAGCACGTTATTGTATTTGCCAATGTATTACGTGACCGTTTACGCCGTCAAACAGCCAACCCCACCGAGCTAATACAAACCAGTGGCATGAGCCAACAAGCACTTACCCAACTTTACCAACAAAATAACGCACCGCAATATACGCTTAGCCTTATTCAATGGGAATTATTACAAGCGCTTAAAGAAGGGGAAATTTCAGATATTATTTATGCTCAAATGAATAAGAATGTTGCAGATCTAAGTGTCGTACAAACTGGCTGTGACCGTATTGCAAATACTCCTATTCCTTTTGCTTATTCAGTTTTGCTTAACCGTACCGTTTATTTTTTCTGTTTTATGTTGCCATTTAGCTTAGGATCTTTACTTGGTTTAGCAACGCCTTTACTGGTTGGAATTCTGGCTTATACATTTTTAGGGCTTGATGCTTTAAGTACCGAAATTGAGGAACCATTTGGTACGCAAAGTAATGATTTACCTTTAGATGCAATGGTACGTAGTATCGAAATTGAGCTTTTGGGGACACTTGGTAAGCCCACACCTCCTCCAATTCAAGCTCAAGATAACAACTTGCTCTAAAATGCAATTAGATAAAACGCTCCCAAATGCCTTGCTGGTTACTCGCTGGTTTAGGGGTGTTTCCTAATTTAATCCACGGCATATTTTCACCATGAAAATCGCTACCAATTGAAATGGCCAAATGATGCTGGTCAATCATACGATCAATCATTTGGCGAGTAGATAAAGGATCTACTGGAGGCGGCAACTCCACCGCATCTCCACCACAACTTGCAAATAACTCAATCAAATACCGGGTATTTGTAGCCGATAAATCATAACGGGTTGGATGAGCTAAAACTGCAAATCCTTTACTGTTATGAATAACCTCAATGGTCTCTTTCAAACCCAATCCTTCAAACTTTACAAAAGCACGCTTCCCTTCTTTTAAAAAACGATCAAAAGCTTGTTGAGGACGACTTACTACATTCTTTTCAACTAAGGTTTTAGCAATATGGGTTCTGGTAATCCGGTCTGGTTGATTTTCAACTTTATCGAGCACATCTTGATAAATATCAAAGCCAATACACTTTTTTAATAGTTCACAAATAACTTCCGCTCTTTGTGCCCTAATTCTTTTTTGTTGTTCTAATGCTTCTAAAATTGGGGCTTCAGCTTGCATATTTAAAGCCACAATATGCACGCCATAGCTTTTTTTCGTGCTTGGTCGTGACCACTGGCTTGAAATCTCCACACCAGTAATAATTTGCAAATCATGGGGTTGTGCAGCATTTCTTGCACGCTGTAATCCATCCATCGTATCGTGATCGGTTAGCGCTAAAGTATGCAACTTCACATCGACAGCAGCTTGCACTAGCAATTCTGGAGACAAAGTTCCATCAGAAATATTGCTATGTGTATGTAAATCTATGCCTTGCATCTTTTATACTATGCCATTCACCAAACCTGATCAGATACTCTAACATGAAAGCACTACTGGACTTTGTTCCATTAATTATTTTCTTTTATTTATATAAGACAGTTGATCCAGCCGATACACAGCATCCTTTACTCAAACTGATCGGGTCTGCTGGCGGTGTTGATAATAATAATATTCTTGTCGCTACTACCGGTTTAATTATTTCAATGCTGGTAGTGTATGGTGCGTTGTTCATCATGCAAAAGTTCCGTCTAGATAAACAGCAATGGATTGTGCTGTTCATGACAGTCATTTTTGGTGGTATTACCCTTATGTTGAGCGATGATTTTTACATCCGCTTAAAAGCCGCTATTTTGAATCTAGTTTTTGCAGGTGCTTTCTTAGTTTCACCTTGGTTTGGTAAAGACCGTAAGCCTCTTATTCAACGTTTATTTGATCCGATTTTAGCCTTAAGCGAAAAAGGTTGGAAAAATTTAAACTTTGCTTGGGCAGCTATGTTTGTCGTGATGTCTGGTTTACATGTTTTCTTTGCGTTTTTATTCCACGGCGGAAAATATTGGGGCGAATTTACTGCATTTGGTGACATGATTGTCATGTTTTCATTTATCATTATTCAGTTCATTATTTTACGTAAACATTTTAAGTCACCAGATGCTTAATGTGGTTTCGGATTGATTATAGAGATACGATGACATGCCTTTTTTTGTTCTAAGCTGTACCGATAACGAAGGAACTCTAGAGAAACGTTTAGCAGTACGTCCTCAACATATCGAACGTTTGCAAAAACTTGATGATGAAGGTCGTCTAGTTGCTGCTGGAGCGATGCCAAAAGACCCTAATGATCCGCAAGCTGGTTTTTATGGCAGCACCATGATTGTAGAGTTTGATACACGTGAAGCCTTAGATGAATGGTTAAAAGAAGAACCATTTTTGAAAGAAGGCATCTATAGTCATGTTGATGTCAAACCATTTAATAAAGCATTTCCAAAAGGGTAAACGCATGCAGCTTGCAACCAAAAGCTTTCTTGGCTTGTGTTTGATATGTTCAACTGCCGGAGCAGTTGAACCTGCTGCGACACCAGCAACGCCTCCAACTGCAGCGTCAACACAGAATGCTAAACCAGCACCTACTTCTGCAACTGTAGCTAAACCCGCGACTACAACAGCACCAACCTCAACACAACCGCTTACAGCAGAACAAATCGCAAAGAACAAGCAACAGCAAGATGCAAAAATTAAGGCTTTAGTTCAAGATCAAGCATCTCGTCTAAAACAGCTAGAACATGCAAACCTTGAAGCGCTAGCACAAAACCAAGAATTGCAGCTAAAGAACGATAACTTGTCTGTTCAGGTACAAGTTTTACAAAGTGAACGTAGTGCTCAAATGTTCTTATATGGCGCAGTAACTCTTGCAGGTGGCGTACTGCTTGGCTTCTTTATTGCGAGTTATGTTTACACCAAACGTCGACGTCAGTGGTAATCCTGAGCGACTTATTAAACCGAATGAACAAATCAAACCGTATACAAACTGCTGAGCTGGATTGGGAATTTATTGATGGTATTGAAGTTCCCATTTCCAAACAATTTGGTGATGTCTATTTTTCTAAAGATAATGGTCTGCTTGAAACACGGCATGTATTTTTAAATGGCAATGACCTAACAGAACGATTAGCCAATTTACAAGATTTTGAATATTTCAGTGTAGGAGAAACCGGGTTCGGCACTGGTTTAAATATTCTTGCGCTCTGGCAACTATGGCAACAAGTACGTCCAAATAACCACAGTCATTTACATGCAATTAGCGTCGAAAAGTTTCCTTTAAGCAAAGCTGATCTCATTCGTGCTTTAAATGTATGGGATGAACTTAAACCGCTTTCCAAACAACTTATTGAGCAATATCCCTTACCTCTTGCAGGCTGCCATCGTTTAAGTTTTCCAGAAGAGCGCTTCAGCATCGACCTATGGTTAGGAGATGCACAAGATATTTTTCCAAGTATGGTAAAAACGAAGGCAGTGAATGCTTGGTTTCTGGATGGTTTTGCGCCTTCTTGTAATCCGGACATGTGGGAACAAAATGTTTTAAATAATATTGTTCGGCTTTCCGACTATGGCACTACCTTTGCCTCATTTAGTGTAGCTGGTGTCCTCAAACGTGGGCTAAAGGCTCACGGAATCGATATTTCTCGTCCCCGCGGTTTTGGGCATAAACGGGAAATGCTTAAAGCCGTTTGGAAAGCACCTGTAAGTGAAGAAATTTTATTAGAACCAGTTAGCGATACTCTCCATTTTACTCAGCAGCATATCGCCGTAATTGGCGCTGGGATTGCAGGTTTAAGCACAGCTTGGGCATTTGCTCAACGTGGGCATCAGGTCACTCTATTTGAGCGTACAGCGCCGTTATCAGGTGCTTCTGGCAATCCGTTGGCATTGCTTAATCCGAAACTATGCCCAATTGAACAAAGCCATGAGCATCTCATGACTTTAAGCTGGCAACATGCGTTAAATTTCTATAAAAATTTTCAAGCTTTTCACCCGATTCAAATACAGCAAATGGCTTTAAAGAATGCACAAGATCTTCTCGATCTTGCTGATCAATATCCTGCTGATATTGTCACGCAGCAAACAAGCTCACTTGAATCAGACTATCCACATATTTTGTTGACCGAAGCTGGAGCAGTTTCTCCGCACCAATTACGTGCTGAAATTTTGCAACATCCAAGTATTGAACTGAAAATTGCCAATATTACGACATTTGTTTCTTTTGAAAATAAAGTTCAATTAAAAAGTGGTAATGAAACTACTTTAGAGGCTGATCATGTCGTGGTGTGCTGCGCCAGAGAAAGTGCTGCTTTATTTGAAAATTATCCGCTCTTAAAACCTATACGTGGACAGGTGAGCTGGGTTGATAATTCTTTTGCAACCTTACCTTTAAACGAAGCCTATAGCTATGGCGGTTATTGTATGCAACTGAATACGTCTGAACTTATTCTAGGGGCTTCTTTCTACCCAAACCGAGACGATCAAGAAGTACTGCTTGATGACCATGTGCATAACTTTGAATTAATCCACAGCGTTTTTCCTCATTATGCAAAACAATTACCGCCAGTCGAACAATGGCAAGGACGAGCATCAGTTCGCGCTCAAAGTCCAGATTATTTTCCAGTTGTGGGAAAAATGCAGAAAGAAAGCCGTATTTCTACTTTTGCAGGTTTAGGCTCAAAGGGCTTTTTATTTGCGCCGCTTTGTAGTGAAGTTTTAGTAGCTCAAATTTTAGGAGAAGCTTGTCCTGTTCCCAAAAGCCTATTACAGAAATTAGATGCCCAACGTTTTCAAAAGAAAGTTAAACCTAAGAAACCTTATTTTAAATCTCAATAGTGCACTTGAGAAAATTTGGTCCCAATAAAAAAGCACCCGAAGGTGCTTTTTTTATGCGCCCTGCTCTAGAGGTAAACCTGCGTCACGAGCTGCACGCGTCCCTCCCATCAGCACGACATATTCACGCGAGGCATCTAAGCCTTCTAGTTTCTCAGCTGCACGAGGAGCTTTGCTACCACCACCACATAAAATATAAATCGGCTGATCCGCAGCGACCTGGTTCAAAATATCAGCATTTAAATCATTAATTGGGCGGCTTACCGCACCTTTAACATGCCCTTCTGCATAAGCACTTGAATCACGGACATCCCAGATAACAGCATTTTCTGGGAACTCAAATGTTGTAATTTCTTGTTTACGGATCATTGTGCACTCCTTTGATGTAAACAACACTTGGCAAATGAAGAAAACCCTCTTAGCATCTCAAATATTCTTTCACTTTGTAAAGGTCTAAACTATGCCTTCTTTCGATATTGTTTCTGAATTAGAGTTATTTGAAGTTAATCACGCTGTACAAAACACCCAAAAAGAGATTGCAACACGTTTTGACTTCCGTGGTCATGATGTTTCTATCGAATTAAATGAAAAAAATAAAGAGATAAAAATCAGTACAGAAAGTGATTTCCAGTGTGAACAAGTTTATAACATGTTAGAAAATCACTTTTATAAACGTAAAATTGATGTGCAAGCGCTTGACCCACAGAAAGCAACAGCATCAGGCAAAAATTTTGTACAAGTGATTAAACTAAAAGATGGCCTTGACTCTGATACAGCAAAAAAAATTAATAAAGCCATTAAAGAAAGTGGCATCAAAGTGCAATCATCTATTCAAGGCGACAAAATCCGTGTAACTGATAAAAAGCGTGACACTTTACAACAAGTGATGGCTTTTTTACGTGAACAACAATTTGGTCTGCCATTACAATTTAATAACTTTAAAGATTAAGTTACTTCGTTTGAGTTCGTATAAATTCACAAGATATTGATTTTTATACAAAACAAATATGAACTAATTGCTTATTACTTCTTATTACTTCGCTTGAAAACACCATAGAAACGGGTAAGATGACGGGTATATCCCAATCCTCTTACCCGTTTTTTCATCATGTTAAAAGATACCCAAGTCAAAAACTTAAAACCACAAGACAAACCATATCGTAAGCTTGATGCAGATAGGCTTTATATAGAAGTCAGACCAAGTGGGAAAAAAGTTTGGATTCACAAATTCTCCTTAAATAAAAAAGAAGGTTCTATTACTTATGGAGAATACCCATCAATATCTCTTGCTGAAGCACGTTACTATCATGCTAGAGATAGAGCCTTACTGGCTAAAGGAATAAACCCTGTCGCTCATCGTAATGAAACCGCTCGCCTTGCTTTAGAGACAGAACAAGAGACTTTTAAAAAATATGGAGATGAATGGAAAGAGAAACATAAAATTGATAAATCAGAGGATTATAAAAAGCTTATTGAGTATGGCTTAAAAACAGATATCTACCCTGTAATTGGGCATTTACATCCAAAAGACGTGACTAGCAAGCATGTTTTACTCATTATCAATAACACCATGGAACGTATTAGAACATCAACTCGGTCACAAAAACTAAAACCAAGTACCGGTGAAACGACAGCAATTGTTAATAAAACGTTTATTGGGATGATCATGCGGTCTTGTATTATGAAAGGATTAGCAGAAGTTGATCCTACATATGCAGTTAAAGGTGTTATAAAACGCCAAAAAATTAATCATGCCAGACCGTTATCGATGAAGGAAATACGGGAACTGAAAGAAAGAATACCTTTATATAATGGAGCACAAACAACAAGAAATGCTCTTAATTTTCTATTTTATACAATGTTACGTACTATTGAAGTAAGAAGATTAGAATGGGCTTGGGTTGATTGGGAAAATAAAACCATTACATTCCCAGAACGTACCTTTCAAGAAATCATTGAAGGTAAGCGTGCCATGAAAAATAATAAAATTCATCTACTACCCTTATCTGATCAGGCTTTCAGCATACTGAAAGAGCAATACACAATCACTGCAAAATGTCAGTTTGTATTCTCTTCTCCAATGCAACTTACTCTTGGCAAACCTGAAAAAATGTTAGGTCGCTCTACTCTAAATTTTGCTCTTGATGCTTTGAAAATGAATGATGTCTCCCCCCATGACGCTAGGGCTACTGCATCAACATATTTAAATGAATTAGGTAGTGATGATAGATGGATTGAAAAACAGTTATCACATACTGATAATGATAAAACAAGAGCAACTTATAACCATGCTAAATGGCTGAGAAACAGACGCTCTATGCTTCAATGGTACGCAGACTTTTTAGATGGAAAAGCTGAAATGCCTGTGCATGAGGAGGTCACTTAAACAGCACCATTTTAGGTCAGGGATAGTAAAAGTCTTAATACTTTGACCTGCTTAGCTAATTATTGAAATTATAGTTTTGGAGTAAAAATGAATACAAAATCATTCCAATCATTAGAAGAAGATGGACTCATTGGGCTTGAAGAACAAAATGAAATCTCATGTTTAATCCGAAGATTTGCCACAGAGCAATTCGGATATTCAAGAATGAGAATTTCATCTATGCAATTAAGACAAAAAAAGCCGCAAACGAACGTAACTATCGCATTGGATAAAAGTTTAATTGATCTTTACCTAAGGTTCGGGGAATATGCCTTTGCTGAACATAAAGATAAAAAATATATTGTTGTTGCTCGCATCGGATTTAAGAAACAGAAAAATGGTTATGGAACGGCTTTAATCAAAGAACTCTGTAATTTTGGAGAGAAATTTGGATATGAATATTTACAAATTGAATGTCCCAATCAGGATTGCCAAGCCTTTATGAAAAAATTGGGTTTCAAAGATGAATTCTATCTTCCAATTGATCGGTTGAAAAAGTCTATTCAGGAATATGAGCTTCTGAAACAGACGAGAAATCAGTCTCTCATGAGCTCGTCCTGATTGCATCATAATCACTGTTATTTTAACAACGCTAAACAGCGAATTATTGATTAACTCTACGGGAATTATTCAAAGACTTGTTTCTATTAAAGATTAACCGATATTTGTACGCAACCTACCAGTCCAGTTTTTGGGTTTAATTGTGAAAAGAAGACTTTAATTGCGCACTTATAGCTGATATATCAACACCGTTTTAACTATTGTTAATATATCTTAAGTTACCCAAACTAAGCATTAAATTCCAAATATTCACCTAACCCATCAACCAACATGGCTATAGTAAAAGTAACATCACTATATACTTCTATTTCAAACATCATCTCTTCGAATACAGTTCTTACAATCCGCTTAGCTTCTTCGCTTTTTTCAGAAATACTACATGAGTGAAGTACTAACTCACCTATAAAAGTATTTTCTACTTTATCTAGCTTGGTCCATTTTTCTATTTGCCTATTGCCAATCTTATTTTCTAATTTTTTTATTGATTCACATTTCTTGTCACTAGGGTAGCCACTCTGTGACATGGCATACGTAAAGATAAAATTATAAGTTTTCATATCACACTCAATAAGAATATGTCTTCTTCCAATATAGTTAACGAACAAATTAACAAATTGATGGATTGGACACACAATTAAAATATTTTTAAAATTATCATTATCTTAAATAATTTTTAGGATTCCATGGTGTAAATTAGGTGTAAATTTCAACTTAACTAAAAAAATATTTGATTCAATTATAACTATCTATCTCAGAAATGAGTGAAGATTCCTACGAATACTCGCTAAACCTATGTGATTGCATATCTATATAAGAATAAATCTTTAAGACTAATATTAGATTTAAGGACCAAGCAATCCTACTACAATATATTAGATACCAACACACCTCGAAGTAGCCACAGTGAAAAAAGCAAAAAAATATATGCAACCTTTTGTTTTTTTTTAAAAATTTAATTAAAATTACTTAGATAATAAACTTTTTATATATCTCATAATCTAACCATAACCTACAAAGAAATTTATTAATTTTAAAGTATTTAAGAGTAGTAAAAGTTTTGATAAGGTTATGACAGCAGAAAATAATTAAATCTTGAGTATTTCTAATGAATATTGAAATTTGTACTCCTAACTCCGCTACAACTAAAGATAAGGGTGATTTACTAGAAAAACTGTGTAAAAAAATGCTTGAAGCACAAAATTATCTAGTGACAGAGGAAGTGCGAAAGACTGGCAGTGAATTAGATTTATTATGTGAACACAAAGTTTCTGGGAAAAAAATTTATGTTGAGTGTAAAGCATATAGAGATAAAAAAATTGATGCGCCAATCATAAGACAATTATTTGGTACAGTTGTATTTGAGAACTATAGTGAAGGCTGGTTAATAGGTACTTCAGAATTTAGTAAAGATGCGAAAGGATTTTGTGAGGAGCTACCTAGTCGACCACTTGGTGATCGTATAGTAGTCTATTCATCAACAGATATTGTTGAATCACTACAAGCATCTAAAATTATTAGCTCAATACCTCGTGAACATCTAGAACAACACCTTGATATAAACAGCATTGGTGAATGGTTTTTATTAATTACAACTTTTGGAAATTTTTGGGTAAGTACAATATTAAGTGCAGGCATTCCAACAAATGCTGTATGTTATTATGCAAAAACAGGTGTCTTAGTTGAAGATCAAGAACTACTAGATAACATTGCCTCTACAGATAGTAGTCTTTCTAAGTTAGATTTTTCTAAAATTATAAATACAAAAAAAGAGATGAAACCTTTATTTGACTCTCAAATTGAAGTTGTAGAAGTTCAAAGAGGCGAAGATTGGAATGACTATCGACCTGCACGTCCACAGGATTTCGTAGGAAGAACTAAGGATATTCAAGAGATTTTTGATTTTTTTAAGAAGATTAGAACAAATGAAATAAATACTAGGATTTTTGCTATTACTGGTAATTCTGGATTAGGCAAGAGTTCTTTGATTATTACTCTTTCTGAAAAAGCTAAAAATCGTCATCAAAAACAAAAATTATTTCTTTACGCTATTGATGTTCGTGCGGCTAAATCACCAGAATATATTTACTCCGCATTGTTAAAAACTTTACAAGAGGCCCAAATAAAAGGTTTTGGTGATCCAACTATTAAATTACAAATAACTAACGTAAACCATCCTTTAGAGTCTGAATCTATAGCTAAATACTTGAATAGCCTTGAAAGGTCAAAGCAATTAGTAGTATTAGTTTTTGACCAATTTGAAGAGTTGTTTAGTAAACCAGAGTTATTCGAACTATTTAATAATGCAACGAACATTCTATTAGATGCGGCTAGTTTAAAAACAAATTTATGCATAGGTTTTGCATGGAAGACTGATAGTACAACCCACTCGGAACATCCTGCTTATTTCTTCTGGCATCGTTTGTCAGATTATCGAATTGTAAGAAAATTAAATCCATTTTCTGTTAGAGAATCTAATGCGGTCATAAATAAGTTTGAGGAAGCAATTGGAGAAAAAGTTCATAGCGACTTAAGACATAACTTAATTGTAAGTAGTCAGGGTTATCCATGGTTGTTAAAGAAACTATGCATTCATTTACATGAAAAAATATTGTCAGGCCAAAAACAAGAGGAGCTTTTAGAGAATAAATTAGATATCTCAAGTCTTTTCGCTAGTGATTTAGAAGAGTTAAATCCTAATGAAGTTAGAGCTTTAAAATTTATTGCTCAAAGAGCACCTGTTGATCTTGTTGATACAATCGATACATGTGGAGAAGATGTAGTCACAAACCTGCTTCATAAACGACTAATCATTAAAAGTGGTATTAGATTAAATATTTATTGGGATATTTTTAGAGAATATATATTAACAGAGAGTATTCCTATTATTTCTCTTCGCTATTTACCATCAAATGATTTTCTTGCTATCTGGAATGTAGCGCAACATTTAACAGGCACTCCAATTTCCATTCCCGAATTGGAAATTAAAACGAATTTATCTGATGGTACTATTCAAAATATTGGTACAGACTTACTGACATTTGGCATTGCAGTAAGGGAGAATAGCCAATATTCATTGTCAGAGGAAATATTAGCTACAGGGAATTCCATGGAAAGTATTCTCTCATTAATGAGAGAAAAATTTAAAAAACATATTATTACTTTAAGTTTAAAGGACTTACCTAACGGTACAAATATTACTTTGGCTTTCTTTATAGACTTAATGAAAAGTATTTACTCTAACAATGATTATGCAGATAAAACATGGAGATACTATGCTATCAGAATGTGTAAATGGCTAGAAATTACGGGCTTTTTATCTCGGTCAATTGAAACATACACATGGTTTTATAAAGATATAGGTTCTGTAAAAACATCTGTCAGTAACGTTAGACGCCAGCAATCTTCTTTTTTCATACCAAGAAATAGTCCTCAATTAACTATAAATATTTATAATGAACTTAAGGGTAAGAAAATTTCTGAATACAAAAATGGTAGTAGTAATGCCAAAGCTGTGGAAATTTTCAAGAGATATAATTTAGTTGATGATGATAATAAAATTAGAGATGTTGAAGATATCGAATCTTATCTTTACGATGCGATTTCAAATGAGTTAAGTATCCAAGAAACCATATTAATAAAGAAACTGTATTCAGGAACTAAAAAATTAACTGCATCATTCGTTGGGCAGCTCCTGAGGGATAAGCATGATATTAAGTGGGCTGAAGGTACTGTGGAGTATGCAGGTAAAAAGCTAAACAGTTGGGCTAGCTGGTATGAAAATTTCGATTTATAAATTTTGGATACCAATTACCTTCAAGCCCTCCCACCTAACAGAACTCAAACCTTTGATAATCTAGTTTTCATCGATTAGGTATTTAACAATGAGTAAATGAGATGTTTTCTGGGGAGTAAGTAATTTATCTCCCCCTTCAACTATTTAATCTATGGCTAAATAGACAACTATTTCATCGACTACTGCTCTGGCAGTTCTAGAAACCCCAATTAATGTTGCCGATGTCATGCCTGTCCATTCACCATAACCAACTAGCCAGATGGTCTGCAAAATACAATCCATTAAATAAGCTAGTTAAATTTGAAAAACTGCTGTAAACAATTCATTTTAGATTAAGAATTTAGCAATAATATTAAATAAGCCAATATACGTATCAGTAAGTTTGAGAGACAAATGTGATCACTAACTTTTTATTCAGGCTAACTTCTTCAGTACACCACATTTTTCCACTGTACATAACCCATCACAAGTCTTTCTTATTTCTAATAGCTGCTGTATGAGTTTCTGCTGATTCCGAATATTTTCCTCTACATCGTTAATATGTGAATCGATAAGCTCATTCACATCAGAACAATTTAGATTAGGTAGATCCTTATAATTTAGTAATTTTTTGATTTCAATTAAGTTCATATTCAAAGAACGACAATTCACAATGAATTTCAACCGATCAATGTAATCTTCAGTATATAGTCTATAGTTACCTTGAGTTCGATCAGGTTGCGGGATTAGACCTTCTTTTTCATAAAACCGTATTGTCAGTACTGAGCACGACGTTTTTTCAGAGAGCTCTCCTATCTTCATAAACATTAGAAATACTCAAAATCCAACTTGACTCTATAGTAGCTATAGAGATTTTAATATGCAATAAGTAAAGATATGACTATGGGCACATCAATGAGTGGTTGCGGTTGTAATAAAGAAAATTCTTGTGAAGACACTAAGCAAAATCAAAATGAATCAGAAACAAATTCTGGTAACAGTAAAGATTTAACTGCTGAAGAAAGTAAAAGTTCTTGTTGTGGTAATGAATTACCACAACAATCTAAGCCAGATGAAAAAGATCCTTGTGCTAGTACTCAGCCATGTTCTACGCAGTCAAACTCATGTTGTACCCCAGATTCGATAAGTTCACCTGAGACAGTTAATGATAATGAGGATGTAGCGACTTTCATCAGTGACTATAAAATCCCTAAAATGGATTGTTCCGCAGAGGAACAAATGGTTCGGATGACTTTATCTTCTTTGGTAAATGTTAAGAGGCTAGTTTTTGATTTGCCGAATCGAAACCTAAAAGTTATGCATAATGGTAAAAGTAATGAAATCACTGCAAAACTTGAAGCTCTTGGGTTTGGAGCAAAATTAAATAAAACTGAAGCCTATGTAAATAAAGAACATGCAAAAGAAATCAGTACGTTTCTGATTCCGAAAATGGATTGCTCTGCTGAGGAGCAAATGGTTCGTATGGCATTGTCTCCAGTAAATGAGATCAAAGGACTAACATTTGATTTACCTAATCGGAAATTGAAAGTTTTTCATAATGATGGTCTTAATAAAATTACTAGCAAACTTGAAGCACTTGGTTTTGGAGCCAAACTTGAAAGTACCGCCACCTCTGTGGGTGAAATGCCTGAAAAAGCAGATACGTCTGAACAAGCAAAAGTTTTAAAAATTCTTTTAGCTATTAATGCTGCACTTTTCGTTATTGAATTTATTAGTGGACTAATTGCTGCATCTACAGGGTTAATCGCAGACTCTCTTGATATGTTTGCAGATGCTGCTGTTTATGGGATTGCACTTTATGCTGTAGGTAAAGCTGCAAAGTATCAAGTTAAAGCCGCGCATTTTGCGGGTTGGATTCAATTATTTCTCGCAATAACTGTAATTGTCGATGTAATTAGACGTTTTGTATTAGGTAGTGAGCCTGAATCTTTATTAATGATTGTAATCGGCTTTTTTGCACTAATTGCGAATGTTGCCTGTCTTTATCTAATCTCTGGACATAAAGATGGTGGAGCACATATGAAAGCAAGTTGGATTTTCTCAGCTAATGATGTGATTGTGAATCTAGGTGTAATTATTGCTGGCTTCCTTGTGGCTTTGACAGGTTCCGCATATCCAGATCTTGTTATAGGAATAATTGTTTCGCTTTTCGTACTTAACGGTGCTCGAAAAATTTTGGCATTGAAATAAGAGTATTAAAAATGAATTTATTCCAAGTTAAACCAAACGACTTTGTCAAAATTGTTGACCTAAAAAAAGGTAACCAATATTTAGATAAAAATGATCCAGTTCTCGAACGACTTGAATTGTTAGGTTTCAGAATTGGTGAAACTTTACAAGTTCTAGCTAAGGGACTTTTCGGTGGTGATCCAGTATTGGTTCAAATTGAAACTTCTCGATTTGCGTTAAGAAAGAATGAAGCTGAACGAATTTTTGTAGAGATTGTTTCAAATGAACAGTAAAAATATTGCACTTATTGGTAACCCAAATTGTGGAAAAACATCTCTCTTTAATACTTTAACAGGTACTCGTCAAAAAGTAGCTAATTATGCGGGTGTTACTGTTGAGCGGAAAGAAGGTTTCTTTAAACTACCATCTGGTGAATCAGTTAGAGTTTTAGACTTGCCTGGCACATATAGTTTGAAACCTACGAGTCTAGATGAAGAGGTAACAAGAGCTGTATGCTTAGGTGAGCTGGAGGGTGAGGTTTTACCTGATATATATGTATGTGTGGTTGATGCCACAAATTTACATTTACATTTAAGCCTTGTACTTGAAATAAGGGCATTGAATCGACCAATGCTTCTTGTTTTAAATATGATGGATGAAGTCAAAAAACGTGGTATTTCGATAGATATTAATAAGCTATCAGAATTATTGGGTATCCCAGTTATTGAGGCTGTTGCTGTTAAAACTAAAGGCGTGCAGGATCTATTAAATCAATTAGATAAAAAAAATCTATTTGTAACTCCTTATCATTCTGATCTGAATCATTTTGATCAGATTAAAAATATTACTAAACAAGTAATTTTAAAAAATGATAACGGTGATGCAAGAACAGCCTTCTTGGATAAAATTTTCTTACACCCTGTACTTGGTTTAGTCATCCTAACGTTTACCATGTTTGTCATGTTCCAAGCTGTATTTATCTGGGCACAACCTTTTATCTCATTAATTGAGAATTCAATTACATGGTTAGGTGATACAATTGGGCCGCTCATTACTCATCCCTTACTTAGAAGTCTTATTGTTGATGGCGTGATCGCTGGATCAGGTAGTGTTTTGGCTTATATGCCGCAAATCCTTATTCTATTCTTCTTTATTTTAATTTTAGAAGAATCAGGTTATTTACCACGGGCAGCATTTCTTCTAGATAAGTTGATGTCTAAAGCCGGTTTAAGTGGACGTTCCTTTATTCCATTATTATCTAGTTTTGCCTGTGCAATTCCAGGTGTCATGGCAACACGAAGCATTAGTTCGGAAAGAGATCGTCTAGCAACTATTATGATTGCACCATTAATGACTTGTTCTGCAAGATTACCTGTTTATGCTTTACTTATTGCGGCATTCATTCCAAACAAATTAGTTTATGGTTGGTTGAGTCTACAAGGTTTAGTTCTTTTTGGACTATATATGGCTGGCATTGTTTCAGCACTATGTGTTTCTTTATTTTTGAAACTAGTTAGAAAAGATAAAACAGAAAGTATTTTTATCTTTGAGTTGCCTACTTACCGATTACCAGATATTCGAAATGTTGCATTAGGACTTTATGATCGAGCTACGATCTTTTTAAAAAGGGTTGGTGGCATTATCGTAGCATTATCAATACTGCTTTGGGTTTTAGTGACATTCCCTCAACCTCCTGAGCATGCAACAATGCCTGCTATCAACTATAGTTTAGCTGGGCAACTTGGACACTTTATTCATCCTATATTTGCCCCAATTGGCTTTACATGGGAAATCTGTATCGCGTTAATTCCTGCTATGGCAGCACGTGAAGTTGTAATTGCAGCTTTAGGTGTGATTTATGCAATGTCTGGTGATGAAGATACTGTAACTCAAACATTGCTTAGTCAAATTTCGGGACCTGATGGATGGGGGCTAGCAACAGGGATGTCGCTCTTGGTCTGGTATATTTTTGCCCCCCATTGTCTTGCGACACTAGCAACTATTCGACGTGAAACAGGTAGTTGGAAGCAACCAGTTATCATGGCGACATATTTATTCGCACTTGCATATTTCTTCTCATTCATCACATATCAGCTTATTAGTAGACTTTAATCAAAACAAGAATCTTTTATAAAGACAAATGGATGCCTTCGCATCCATTCGTCTTTTAAGTATCAAACCAATTATGAGCTTTTTTTCACAGCAACAATAATCTGATTCTCACTCTCTGTTTTTAATTCAAAGTCAACTTTATCCCCTACAGTTAAACCATTTAATAAGGATGGGTCAGCAACTTTAAAGCCCATCTTCATTGCTGGCCAATTAATCGCAGGAATTGCTTCATGGTCGAGTGTTAAAATATTTTCTTTCGTATCAATAGCAGTAATCACCCCAACGGCTTGAGCCGTTGTAGCGGTAGAAGACTCCTTATTCATCTGCTCCATAGGTGCGTCTGCTTTCTTCTGCTCTGATGCTTCATTTTTACTACATGCGCTTAATGCAGCAATAGTGGTAACAAGAGCAATAATTTTCATGAATTTCAACATAATAAAACCTCTTTAGACGAAATAATAAAACGATCAATGTGTTGATAGTTTTCTTTTGATTAAAAGCTGATATGCAGCTGGGATAACAAACATTGACAGTAGAGGAGCTGAAATCATACCCCCAACCATAGGTAAAGCAATACGGCTCATCAATTCAGAACCTGTCCCAGTCCCTAAAAGTATAGGAATTAAGCCTGCCAAAATGACGGCAACCGTCATGGCTTTAGGACGAACGCGTAGTACAGCTCCTGTTCGGATTGCCTCATTGAGTTGTTGCTCCGTTAAGGGTGCCGTTGAAGAAGATAGGTTTTGCTGTGCATGTTCAACTGCTTGCTTCAAATAGAACAACATGACTACACCAAACTCAGCAGCAACACCTGCAAGTGCGATAAAACCAACTGCAATCGCAACTGAAAAGTGAAAACCGCTCAAATACATGGCCCATATACCACCAATCAAAGCAAAAGGTAGCGTTGCCATAATCAGAACCGCATCTTGTACTTGTCTAAAAATCAAATAGAGCAGTAGAAAAATAATCATCAATGTAATTGGAATGACGACTTTTAAACGCGCATTAGCACGTTCCATAAACTCAAACTGCCCTGAATAGCTAATGCTCATGGCAGAGGAGCGTTTTACTTTTTGATCAATAGATTGCTTCAAATCTTGCACAACCGAAGCTAAGTCACGTCCCTGTACGTCTACATAAACCCAACCGCTTGGGCGAGCATTCTCACTTTTTAGCATTGGAGGGCCATCTGTAATTTGAATATTGGCAACACTACTTAATACAATTTGTTGTCCAGATTCAGTTACAATCGGTAAATTTCTCAAAGCTTCCAGTGAGTTTCGAATCTCTCGTGGATAACGTACATTAATAGGAAATCTTGCTAATGCCTCAACAGTTTCTCCAATATTTTCCCCACCAATCGCAGATGATACAATTTGCTGTACATCGTTGATATTGAGGCCATATCGTGCAGCCTGCATACGGTTAATATCGACATCAACATATCGACCACCTGTGAGTCGTTCAGCTAAAGCCGAGCTAACACCGGGTACCTGTTTAGCCACTTGTTCAATTTGCTGTGCTACCCGATCAATATCTTGCAGATCATTTGCTGAAATCTTAATCCCGATTGGGCTTTTCACCCCAGTTGCCAACATATCAATCCGGTTACGAATAGGTGGCACCCAAATATTCGTTAAACCCGGTACTTGAACAGCCTTATCCAATTCTTTGATCAACTTGTCAGGTGTCATACCTGAGCGCCATTCAGATCGTGGTTTGAACTGAATCGTGGTTTCAAACATTTCTAAAGGCGCAGGATCTGTTGCTGACTCAGCTCTCCCTGCTTTACCAAATACTGTCGCAACTTCTGGAACCGTTTTAATCATTCGATCTGTTTGCTGTAACAGTTCTGAGGCCTTGGCTGCGGACAATCCTGGTAAAGCTGAAGGCATATACAGTAAATCACCTTCATCCATATTCGGTAGAAACTCTCCACCTAATCGCGTTAAAGGAAAAAGACTAATAAGGAAAATTAGCAACGCACCAAATAAAGTGGTCTTTGGATGAGTTAAAACCTGATCCAACATAGGTCGGTATATTTTGATGAGGAAACGGTTCAATGGATTACGCTGTTCTGAAGGTAATTTCCCGCGGATCCAATAACCCATTAAAACAGGAATCAGGGTAATGGATAAACCAGCTGCCGCTGCCATGGCATAGGTTTTGGTAAACGCCAGAGGCGAGAACAAACGTCCTTCTTGTGCCTGTAAAGTAAAAATAGGAATAAAAGATAAGGTAATGATAAGTAAGCAAAAAAATAAAGCAGGACCAACTTCACTGGCGGAATGGGCAATAATATTCCAGCGTGCTTGAGTTTCTAATACTTGATTGGGATGTTCATGCTGCCAAGTCTCTATATGCTTATGTGCATTTTCAACCATCACAACCGCTGCATCAACCATAGCACCAATAGCAATGGCAATCCCCCCCAATGACATGATATTGGCATTTAGGCCCTGATAGTACATGACTAAGAAAGCCGACAAAATCCCAAGTGGTAAAGAAACAATAGCTACCATTGCTGATCGTAAATGCCAGAGGAAAAGTCCACAGACTAAAGCCACGACAATAAATTCTTCAATTAATTTATGACTGAGATTCTCGACTGCCCGATCAATCAGTTTACTGCGATCATATACAGGAACAACTTGCACTCCTTTAGGTAAACTTTGTTGCAATTCAGCCAGTTTTGCTTTCACAGCAGTAATCGTTTCACGTGCATTCTTACCGGCCCGTAAAATCACAACACCGCCAACAGTTTCACCTTGTCCATTCAGCTCAGTGATACCACGACGCATTTCCGGTCCGAGTTGAATAGTTGCAACATCGCCTAAAGTAACAGGAATCCCAAAACTATTTGTTTTTATCGGGATCTGTCGAAAATCTTCTAATGTCTTTAAATAACCAGAAGCTCGTACCATATATTCAGTTTCAGCCATCTCCAGAACTGAACCACCGGTTTCTTGATTGGCCTTTTGAATCGCTTCAATGACATTGTTTTGAGTAATTCCTAAGGCGGCCATTTTACTTGGATCTAAAACAACCTGATATTGCTTCACCATTCCCCCAATCGTAGCAACTTCAGCCACATTGGGTAATGTCTTTAGTTCATACTTTAAAAACCAGTCTTGTATGCTTCTCAGTTGTGAAAGGTCATGTTGTCCTGTTGGATCAACTAACGCATATTCATAAACCCAGCCAACGCCTGTGGCATCTGGCCCTAATGAAGATTTCGCATTTGCAGGCATTTTTCCCTGAATCTGGTTTAGATATTCCAATACACGCGAACGGGCCCAATAAAGATCGGTATGTTCATCAAAAATGACATATACAAATGAATCACCAAAAAAAGAATAACCACGAACCGTTTTAACACCGGGCACTGATAACATGGTTGTTGTTAAAGGGTACGTCACCTGATTTTCAACAATTTGTGGTGCCTGACCTGGGTAATTAGTTCTGACAATCACTTGTACATCAGATAAATCCGGTAAAGCATCAACCGGAGTATTTTTTACAGCCCAAACACCCCAAGCTGCCAGAATTAAAGCTGCCAATAAGACAAATACACGATTCAAAATTGAAAAACGAATAATACGGGCGATCATAATAGTTCTCCCGTTAGTTCTTCATAGATGCCATAGACATCTTTGAAATGTCAGAAATGACATAAGAATTTCCAACTTTTGTAAAACTAAAGTTGACCTGGTCACCTTGCTGAATTCGGGTAAATGGTTGTACTGGCTGTTTAAAGATCATGGTCATAGCACCCCAGCCCAACTCAGGAATAGCTTGGTGTGAAATGGTAATATCTTGATTTGTGACTTTTTCAACTTTACCAAGACCTTGATATGTTGACCTCTTAATCGTTTGAGATGATGTAATTGGTTGCCCTGTGTTGAGCTTATCCAATATGCCTTGCAAATTTGCTTCAGAATCAATCAGAAATTGTCCTGAAATCACTACTCTCTGACCAGCTTTCAACCCTTGTAGGACTGCAATTTTATTGCCATCACTTTGCCCTAACTGTACAACAACTGGTTTAAAACGCCCTTGCTCACGCCCTACAATGACAACATTCCGAGTACCTGTCCGTATAACAGCTTGCTCTGGTACAACCAAACTGCTTTGGGGATTATTTATTATATTGACAGAAGCAAACATCCCTGGCTTAAGTTGACCACTAGGATTTGGTAATTCAATCCGAACTTTAATAGTTCTTGATGTTGTATCTAAGGTAGGCAAAATGTCGATAACTTTGCCAGTTACTTTTTGAGAAAAAGCAGCAAAATTGGCTTCTACACTCATACCTCGTTTGATTCCAGCAATTTGTTTTTCAGGAACGGCTGCCTCTAGCCAAATCGGGTTGATACCTTTAATTGTGGCCAAGGTTTGTCCCATAGCCAAAGCCATACCATTGCGGACTTCTAGTGAATCAATAAATCCACTAATGGGAGCTTGCAAAGTTATATTAGATTGCACTCGACGAGTTCGCTCAACTTGATGAATCACATTTTGTGGTATTCCTAAAAGCTGCAAACGTTGACGGCTTGCTTGAATAAGGGAACGATCTCCAGTACGGAGCACAGCTAAAAATTCAGTTTGCTCTCCAGTCCATTCGGGTATTGAAATATCAGCTATAGGGCTTCCTTCGGTCACCATATCTCCAACAGCATGCCCATACACTCGCTGAACAAAGCCACTTGCTCTAGTTTGTAAAATAGCTGTTTGCCGTTCATTTGCTTGTAATATGCCATTAGTAAACATGGCATTTCCAATTACAGCCTGTTCAACAGTGCCGTAACGGATGGCTAAATTTTGTTGAAGAGATGGATCTATTTTGACTGTAGGACGACTTTCATCCGTCATCGCAGTATTTTCGTCTGCATATTTAGGTACCAGTTGCATGTCCATAAATGGAGACTTACCTGGCTTATCAAAATGCTGTTCAGGCTTCATTGGGTCGTACCAATACAACACTTTGGCATCCTGTTGCTGACCCGCTAAAGTAGATTGAGGATTGTCTTTCTGATGTGCTATCCAATATCCAGCACCACCACCTGCAACCAAACTAATTGTGGCAACTCCTATGACAGTCACTGCCAATTTATTTCTTAACATTATGGCTGCTCCTCAACATAGTTTAAGGTTGGTTCTTCAAAGGCAAAATAAAGTTGGGCTTTAGTCACAGCCTGTTGTTGTTGGAGATCAATGAGACGCAAACGTTGTTCTAAAAGAGATTGTCGGGCAGTAATAACATCAGACAAATTGCTTTTACCAGCTTGGTAGCTTGCCAACTGTAAACCCACTTTTTGTTTAGCGAGTGGAATACTTATTTGCATTGCACGTCTAATTTGCTGATCAAGCGCATCAAGATCAGATAACCCATCATCCAGCATGGTGAGATGTTCACGGTATTGAACTTCTTGATCGGCAATGATCCGGTTTTGTTCGGCTAAAGCTGCCTGAACGAGCGGCCCACTACGTCTTTTTGAAAATACTGGAAGCTCTGTTGTGAGTTGAACCCCGATCATATCGCCAAATTCGCGTGCTCGATGCTGATAAGCAAGCTCAATCCCCCAATCTGGTTTCTGTAAAGCCTGAGCTTGCTTCAGTTTTGCTTCAGCAGTTTTCTTTTCTGCCTGAAATGCTTTTAATTCAGGATGTTGATGCAAATGATGATATAACTTTGATGAATCAAGATGGATGGATGGAGCTTGGTCAGGTAAGGTTTCAATTTGAGTAAGGTTTTCGGTAGGCTCTGCACTGATCAAGCGATGCAACTCTAGCTTGGCTTTATTTAAATCACGAAGCAAATCATCCTTCTGGTCAAGCAATACCGTGGCTTCTTGTTTTGGATCAAGTGCATCAGCAACCATTGTCCGACCAGAGGTGACCTGTGTTTGGGTCATCTGAGAAAGTAATCGATTCTCTGAAAACAGTTCATCGTATAGCGCCAATTTACGCTCAAGATAAAAACGTTTAAACCAAGCAGATGCAACTTTTTGACGTAACTCAATACGTAGAATCTCAGTTTGAGCAGTGACTGAACCCAATTCAGCTTTTGCTAACTCGACCTCGGCTTGTCTTTTGGCGCGGTTTGGAAAATCTTGCATAACGCCAATTTTCTGCATGGTCATGCCATCTTGTGTGACTGACCATGACGCATCACCAGATATAGGATAATTCTCCAAACCGACAAATAATTTAGGGTTGGGTAAAATACCTGAAGCTAAAACTACATTCTCAGCCCCTTCAATTTGGGCACTATTTACTCTTAAAGTTGGAGCATATTGCTCAGCAAGCTTCAAAGCTGTATCCAAAGTCAGTGGCTGGGCATAGACTTGACCATAGACTAGAGAAAAACAGATCACACCTATCGGCCATCTCACCCTGCGAGATAGCTTTTCTTTATAAAATTTCATATTTTTAGCTCTAAAATGATATACACGCGCACGCGCAGAACATCCATAAAAAATGCTATGAATGACGATGAATCATCAAATTAGTTAGAGCGTGGGGGTTTCCAGAGAACTGAAGGAAAAGGAGCAGGAAGGTTTTGATCCAGAGAATAAAAAGCCGATCGCTCTATAGGAGGGAACACCTTTGCGTACAGAAATTCTTGTGGAGAAGGGGTATACGCAATCTTGGCAAAAGACATAATGCACTCCTGCTCAGACATACAGGATGGATCATGTAAAGATTTTTTGGCCTTTGTCTCTATTTTCATACAATCAGTGTGCATTGTATCCTGATTTTGAGATGCTTCCATTGGTATAGGTTGCATCTGTTCAGATGGCATTAAACACCGCTTATGTACAGACGAAGCAACAGCAGCCGATCCGACGAACAGGATAGCAAAGGATAAAAACAGCGATAGGCATGTCTTTAACCACTGCATAGATTTAGACCCAAATTTAAGCTTTTTTAGTTTTACAGATTCGAAATTAAATAGCAATAATTTCATGAATGATAGCCAAAGCTATCATTCATGATACTAAGTCATATCACCTTAAAAAACTAATTCGATACCTGCACCATATTTCCAACCTTTTTCAGACTCAGTAGCTTCTTGCATAGTGGTAGCTTTTTGTCCTTTTTCATATTGATAAGCCACATCAATAAAAGGCCTGATTCTTTTAGTTATCTCATACCGCGTTTTAATACCAGTTTTTAATTCTGATAAACCTGATTTTGCAGCATAGTTAGAATCATCACTAAATACAGCATCTACTTCTAGGTAAGGTTGGGTAATCAATTTCTGGGTTAACAAGAAATCACGTTCGACTTCAAAACTTGCTCCCCAAAAGTTATTTTCCCCACCATATAAATAAGCTTGGGTTTCAAAGAAATAAGGAGCTAGCCCTAATACCCCAATAACACCATCAACTCGATCGCTGTTGCTGTTATTTTTATCTTCACTGTATCTCACCCCAGCTTGTAAATCCCAAAAAGGTGCTACATTGCGGCTATAAAGTGCTGACACATCATATTTGGGGTCATGGCTTTCTGACTTATCCAAATTCGCTTCAATAAATAGGCGATTTTCATCTGTACCTATTAAAGTTTCAATTTTTGAACCTAAGGCACCTTTACCATCTTCATCCACAGTCCATTCATTCTCAAACTTTGTTGTTTGAAAAATTTGTCCACCATGTTCTTTAAGATGCTTATCATGATTCTGACCATTGGAAATTACAGTTTCAAACCCTGTACTATTATCTCCATCATTACCAGAAGTTGTTTTTTGATAAGTATTCCTTTCAGCATAACCTAACCCACCTGGTTCTTTTAACAGCACTCTCATACTTTCTGATTGAGAGCTATTTACTTGATTTCCGGTAGATGGATCATTGGCAAAGGCAACACTTGTTAATCCTAACAAGGCTAAAGATACAAGTGTTTTAGAATAGAGTTTTTTAGTGGTGTGCATGTTGATTTACCCCCTTATCATTATTAATAGGTTGAGCAACAACATCTTTTGAATCAGAACTATTGCTATCGACATTTGCAACAATAAGCTTATTCATCATCCCAGCAGACATGTGATAGAGTAAATGACAATGGATAGCCCATTCACCTAACTCATCTGCCGTTAATAAGGTTGTAACTGTTTTACCTGGCGGGACAATTACAGTATGTTTATTTGGCATATTACTAGCATCCTGGCCATTTTCTAGTTGCATAAACATGCCATGTAAGTGCATTGGATGAGCCATCATACTGTCGTTCACGAATTTCAAGCGTATACGCTCACCATATTTAACCTTGAATGGTTCAGTTTCATTAAACTTCTTCCCATTAATTGTCCAAATATAGCGCTCCATATTTCCACCTAAACGAATTTCAATTTCACGTTCTGGAGCACGAGTATCTTTTTGGGGCGTTAATGACTGTAAATCACTATATTGAAGTGCTTTTAGACCAGCTGGAGTTGATGCATTCGCCCAACCGTAAACATTTTCACCATTTTTCACTTGTGTTGGTGAGGTCATTGCAGTATTCATTTCCATATTATGTGTCATGCCTTGCATTGAAGACATGTCATGATTCATTCCGGACATTGACTGGTCTTTTGAATTGCCTCCCATTGAAGACATATCGTGATTCATACCTTCCATTGAAGACATGTCATGATTCATTCCGGACATTGACTGGTCTTTTGAATTGCTTCCCTTTGAAGGCATATCGTGATTCATACCTTCCATTGAAGACATGTCATGATTCATTCCGGACATTGACTGGTCTTTTGAATTGCTTCCCATAGAAGACATATCGTGGTTCATACCTTCCATTGAAGACATATCATGCCCCATACCCATATCCTCCATAGTCAATAAAGAACGTGGACGTGGTTTTGGCATCAAAATATTTTTTACAGGTAAGGTATTTTCATTATGTAATGTACCAATAGAAAAACCACTACGATCGATAGATTCAGCCTCTATCTGATAATTTGCCTGTTTTGGTTCTACGATAACATCGTACGTTTCGGCTGTTCCAATTCTAAACTCATCAACTGGTACAGGCTTCACTGGCTGGCCATCTGCACTAACTACTGTCATTTTTAGATTAGGAATTCTTACATCAAAAAAAGACATTGCAGATGCATTAATGAAGCGGAGACGAACTCTTTCTCCTTCTTTAAAATTTCCGGTCCAATTTTGTTCCGGGGTTTTACCATTCATCAAGAACGTATACTTTGTTACATCAGACATATCTGTCTTAAGCATTCGCATCTGATTCCACATAGAGCGATCTTGCCATGTTGCTTTTAAGCCATCTTTTTTAATCTGTTTAAAAACATCAAAAACCGTTTCTCTTCTATTTTGGTAATAATCAGCCTCTTTTTTGAGATTACTCATAATTTGACCACTAGTCGAATTATGAAAGTCAGATAGTAGGACTACGTAATCTCTATCAGCCTTTTCTCCAGCTGATAAAGGTACTTTATTTTTTGGATAAATCACGAGGGGGCCATATAGGCCATCCTGTTCTTGTCCTTTACTGTGTGAGTGATACCAATAAGTACCATTTTGACGGACTTTAAATTTGTATTCATAAGTTTTATTTGGTGCAATACCATCAAACTGATTAAATCCAGGAACACCATCCATGATGCCAGGTAAGATTAAACCATGCCAATGAATAGATGAATCTTGGTTCTTTAACTTGTTATGTACACGAATAACAGCATCATCACCTTCCTCAAACTCAAGAAGAGGTGCAACAAACTTACCATTTACCGTAATTCGCTTTAAAGGCTTACCTGTTATATTCACCGTCTGTTCAGCAATAGTTAAATCATATTCTTTAACCGCGGCCATAACCCAAGTCGACGAAAATAAACCGATTCCTATTAAAAAGACATGACTTAATTTTTTAGACATTTACTTCACCTATCGGATATCAAGATAAGGGATAAAACATGTTTAACTGCTTTACCCCCAATCTCTCATTTATCGTATTCTTTATTTATTTGATGTATTTGACATGTTCATTTTAGAGTGATCCATGTTCATCATATTTGAGTGATCCATATTTCCCATTTTAGAAGGGTCCATATTCATCATCTTAGAATGATCCATTTGGGACATATCGGACATTTTACTGTGGTCGTGCTGGCTATGATCCTGTTGAGTTGTTTTATCATTCTTCATATCACAGGGTTTTTGACACTTACCTTGTTCTTTGATATCTGCTTGAACAGCAGTACTTACTGTACTGGTCTGTTTAGCCTCTGCAGCCCAAGACTGAGTTCCAGCGAACAAAGACCCAATACATAAAAAAGTAGTTAAACTACGACGAAATAAAGTTTTCATTTTTTGCTCCAAGATTAGCTCATATGAATACATTAAAGGCCGGCACTAAACATCTATATGACATGAAAATGACATTTTTGTAATCTACGCCGAATCACGGATTTATAACGTTATTATGATCCTAATTAATGCAATCAGGTTTTTATAAATGAGAATCTTATTAGTTGAAGATGAACAAAAAACTGGTGATTATCTTAAACAAGGCCTTTCTGAAGCTGGCTATATTACTGACTGGGTTACAGATGGATTAACAGGAAAACACCAGGCTCTTTCTGAAGAGTATGACCTAATTATTCTAGATGTAATGTTACCTAAGTTGGACGGCTGGAATATCATTAATGACATTAGAAAAAGCGGTAAAAGCATGCCTATTCTTTTTCTTTCAGCCCGAGATCAAATTGATGATCGAGTGAAAGGGTTAGAATTAGGGGCTGATGATTATCTTGTCAAGCCTTTTGCTTTTGCAGAGCTACTGGCTCGAATTAAGAGCTTACTCCGTCGGGGACAACAAAAAGAAGATAGCAACCTAATCACTATTGCAGACCTTGAACTTGATTTACGTAAACGTCGTGTTACTCGTGCAGGGCAACGTATTGACCTAACAGCCAAAGAGTTTGCATTGATGGAATTATTTATGCGTAGACGTGGAGAAATTCTACCTCGTGCTTTAATTGCTTCTCAAATATGGGACATGAATTTTGATAGTGATACCAATGTAGTTGAAGTCGCTATTAAACGGTTAAGAAATAAAATAGATAGCAACTTCACCCCTAAGTTAATTCAAAACATCCGGGGGATGGGATATGTCTTAGAGGTAGAAGATGACTCATAAATTGTTTAATGCAATTAGCTTCCGTATTGCAATTATCTTTTCTCTATCAACTGTCATCATCTTATTGATTATGGGGCTGGTCATTCATCAACTTGTTATGCATCATTTTGAAACTCAGGACCGGACCCAGTTAGAAGGAAAAATTCAGCTTTTAGAAAATTTACTTGAACAGAACCCTACAAATACCCATGAATTAAATACATATTTAAAAGATGCTTTAGTAGGTCATCATGATCTGATTGTTCAAATAGAACGTCCAACAGGCCAAATCATTTTTAGTTCAGCACCAGCAGTCATAAAGACGCAAACGTTAGTCAAATCTAAACAAGCCCCTTGGATAGAATGGGAAATTCAAAAAAAAATCTATCGGGGCTTAGTTTATAAAAAGTCCTTTAATAATATTAGTATTCCATCAGCCCAAATTATTGTGGGGATCGATACATCTGAACATCAACACTTTTTAAATGATTTTAGACGACAGTTATTATATATCGGCGTTGTAGGCACAATTTGTTTAATGTTTTTAGGTTGGTTTGCCGCTTGGAGAGGATTACGACCAGTTCAAAAAATGGCAAAAGTTGCAGAAGGCATTTCAGCTCAGCATCTATCTGAACGATTAGCGGTCGATAATACACGCACTGAACTAAAATCATTAGCCATAGCCTTTAACGATATGTTAGATCGGCTAGAAACGGCTGTAGAAAAACTCTCAGATTTTTCATCTGATCTGGCCCATGAAATTAGAACCCCTATTAATAATTTAATGACTCAAACTCAAGTATGTTTATCTCGTAGTCGGGATATTAATACTTATCAGGAAGTTCTCTTTTCTAATCTGGAAGAGTTTGAACGTTTGGCTCGAATGGTTTCAGATATGTTATTTCTTGCAAAGGCAGAGCATGGCCTACACTTACCAAACCTACAACAGGTCAGCCTAGTAAAAGAGATTTCTGCTTTATTTGACTTCTATGATGCTATCGCTGCTGAAAAGGGAATGTCCCTAGAACAAAGTGGACAAGGATACGTAAAAGGCGATCCCTCAATGTTACGTCGTGCACTGAGTAATTTACTATCAAATGCGATCAAATATGGTAAACCTGATTCAATAATTAAGATTAATTGCCGACAAAATATTGATACCACTATATTCACAATCGAAAATGAAAGCTCACCAATAACATCTGAACAGCTGAATCGATTATTTGACCGTTTTTACCGTACGGATGCATCCAGACAAAGAGTTGAGGAAGGCACAGGTTTAGGTCTAGCAATTACCAAATCAATTCTTGATGTACATGGCGCAACGATTCAAGCAGACTATAACAACGGTCGGATAGTTTTTAAAATAACTTTTAAAAACTAATTTTTGTAAATAAAAGACAACTGACTACTCATTTCCAGTATCTAAAAAATTATGAGTAGTCAGAAAATGATCCTTTCTTAACTACGTAGCCTTAAAGCATTACCAATAACCGATGCTGAACTTAGGCTCATTGCTAAAGCTGCGATCATAGGAGAAAGTAGCCAACCAGTAAATGGATATAAAATACCCGCGGCTAAAGGGATGCCTAATGCATTATAAAGGAATGCAAACATCAGGTTTTGCTTCATATTTTTAATAGTGGCCTCTGACAGGGAGCGAGCGATCTCTATACCTCGTAAATCACCTTTGACTAAAGTGACTTGAGCACTATTCATAGCCACATCTGTTCCAGTCCCCATTGCAATACCAATATCCGCTTGAGCTAAAGCTGGGGCATCATTGATACCGTCACCTGCCATTGCAACCATTCTTCCTTCTTTTTGTAATTTATTAACCAGTTCCAGTTTATCTGCTGGTTTAACTTCTCCGTATACTTCATCAATACCTAATTTAGCTCCAACTGATTTTGCAGTAGTTAAACCATCTCCTGTGGCCATTATAATTCTTAATCCAGAATTCTTCAGAGCATGCACAGCTTCAGGTGTACTGACTTTGATTGGATCTGAAACAGCCAATAGTCCTACGAGCGTCCCATCAACAGCCAAATGCATAACACTTGCGCCTTCTGCTCTTAATTGCTCAGCTTGAGGGATATATGTATCAACTGATATGCCGAGTTGTTCCATTAAAGCTGTATTGCCTAATGATAATTGTTGTCCATCTAACTCACCCTTAACACCAATTCCAGAACCTGACTCAAAAGATGTTGGTGTTGTTAGTACAAGATTTCTTTCACGGGCAGCCTGTACAATTGCATCCGCTAACGGATGTTCACTACCTTGATCCAAGCTGGCAGCTAATCTGAGAACTTCATTTTCTTCATATCCAGATAAAGCAATGACCTTATCAAATGAGGGGCGACCTTCTGTTAAGGTCCCTGTTTTATCAATAATTAATGTATCAATCTTACGTAAATTTTCTATTGCTGCAGCATCACGGAAGAGTACGCCATTGGATGCACCACGACCCGTTGCCACCATGATTGACATTGGTGTGGCTAATCCTAAAGCACACGGACAAGCAATAATTAAAACTGCGACAGCATTGATTAGTCCGTATACCCAACTCGGTTCTGGTCCAAATATTCCCCACCCAAAAAAGGTAAGGATAGATATACCGATCACCACCAGTACAAACCAGCCAGCTACCTGATCTGCCATTCTTTGCATAGGGGCTTTAGAACGCTGAGCTTGCGCTACCATTTGAACTATCTGTGAAAGTACTGTTGAAGAACCGACCTTTTCCGAACGTATCACTAATGAACCGTTCATATTCATTGTCGCACCGATTACTTGGTCACCTATACGTTTTGTTACTGGAACTGGCTCTCCCGTTAACATTGATTCATCAATAGAACTTGAACCTTCTGTAATTATTCCATCAACGGGGACCTTCTCACCTGGTCGTACTCTAAGCAAATCTCCAACATGTACATGGGAAAGTGGGATATCTTCCTCTGTGCCATCTTCATTAATTTTTCTTGCGGTTTTCGGTGCCAACCCAAGTAAAGATTTTATTGCTGACGAAGTTTGCGAACGTGCCTTTAACTCAAGAACTTGACCTAATAAGGTCAGTGAAATAATTGCGGCTGTTGCCTCAAAATATACAGCAACACGCCCCATAGAGATGAAAGACGCTGGGAAAACTTGTGGGGCTAGGGTTCCAACGACACTATAAATAAATGCAGCTCCAGTCCCAATTCCAATTAAAGTCCACATATTCGGACTACGATTTAAAATTGATTGCCAACATCTAACAAAAAATGGCCATCCCGCCCAAAAAACTATTGGCAAGGTAAGAAGAAGTTCAATCCAGGTTTGTACTTTAATTTCAAACCAGTTTAATTTATGACCAAACATCGCCAAGGTTATTACGATAACGGTCAAAGGTAACGTGTACCAAAATCTTCTTTTAAAGTCCTTGAGTTCAGGATTTTCATCAGCCTCATCTAAATTTGGAAGTAAAGGCTCTAATGTCATACCGCAAATTGGACAGTTTCCAGGTTGATTCTGTCGAATCTCTGGATGCATGGGACATGTATAAATTGTGGAAGTATTTACATGAGCTGAATTAGTAATTTCATTTGAATCTACTTCAGCTCTATTCATTGATTTTTTAGTTGGAGAAGATTTACCCTCTTCATTAATATAAAACAAAGGATCATTTTCAAACTTTAACTTGCATTTTTCACTGCAAAAGTAAAATGTTTTACTGTCAATTTTTTCATAAAATTTAGAAGCCTGCGTTACGGCCATTCCACAGACAGGGTCAATAAGTCTTTTGCCAGTATTCTTATCTTCATGATGATGGTCCATAGAACCTCCTTCATATTAATTCTCAAAATAAAGAGCTCATTAGGATTAAACTAATTTTTCGTTATCCGGTCATTTAGCGACCATTATTTTCAATAAAGTCAGTGTAACACTTGTGTGTTTTCAATTTTAAAAATGACAAAAATGTAATTTTGGAGTCATCAAGACGTTTCTATCTGTCTTGAATAATAAGCATACGAAGAGTGATGATCAACTCAATCTATTCATGAACGTCAACGGGTCATTACTTAGCTATGTATCAGTTTTAGAAGGATGATGAAATGAAAATTTTCCAAAATAAAGTATCAGTTCTACGCAATGTATTAGTTGGTGCAACTATGGTTGTAGCTGCTTCAAGTGCGTTTGCACATGTAAAACTTGAAAGTGCAACACCTGCTATTAATGCTTCTGTAGCAAGTCAACCCCAAAACATAACTTTAAATTTTGGTGAAGAGGTTATGTTAATGAACGTCAAATTGCTTGATGCCCAACGTAAGGATATCCCATTAAATTATAAAATAACTCATGATATGAAAAAGTCATTTGAAGTGGCCGTACCTAAACTTAAGAAAGGTAAATATACCGTGGTATGGACCACAATGGGTGCAGATGGCCATAACATGAATGGCGAATATAATTTCACGCTTAAAGCAGCAAAATAAAATAAAAACGAAGTTAGTAAACATGCCAGCAATTTGCTGGCATGTTGCTATAACAATGGAGAAAAATATGCTTCCTGAAACTTGGATATACGCAACATGGCTGGCTAAAGTCGTTTTATATTTAGGTATTGCATTTGTTGTTGGTGGCGCTTTCTGTTATTTCTTACTTGGTCGTTATGTAGAAATTAAACAGACTATTCTGAAGTACATAACTATTGGTGCAGGACTGGGTTTAATATCCAGTATTCTTGGCTTCTTCCTTCTCATTGGAAGTTTTGCCAATACAGGTCTTTCTGGCATGTGGGATAGCAACTACATAAACATTTTAATAAATACTCCCACAGGGCACGTTCATATTATTCGATCAATTAGTTTTGCTCTTCTACTTCTATTGATGATCATAAAACTTAGTAAAGGAACTATTCAGGTTTCAAAAATTGAAGGAGTAATATTTCTCATACTTTTAACTCCTATTGTTTTTAGTTTTTCTCAACTTGGTCATGTTACAAATTTACCTTTATTCGCACAATTTTTATTATCAATCCATGTACTTGTAATGTCTTTATGGATGGGATCACTTTATCCTTTATGGAGAACAAGTAAAAAAATTACTGGTCTTCCCTTGAAAGAACGCATGCACCTATTTGGAAGAATCGCAGCATTTGTTGTAGGAATATTACTCGCTTGCGGTGCGAGTATTGCTCTGTTACTCATTAAAGATTTCAATACTCTACTAAATACTCCTTATGGGCATGGTTTTATTATTAAGATCGCATTTGTTCTAAGTATTTTATTATTAGCTGCCTTTAACAAATGGTATTTTACTCCTCGCTTACAAGACCCGAAATTTGCCAGACAGCTGGGTTATGCCATTTTATTTGAAATGTCATTAGGTCTAATGATCCTTTTAATGACAGGATATATTACAACTGTAGTGGGAATTGATTAAATAGGTATATAGTAATTTAAAAAAGTAAAATGAAAAAAATTATCTGATTCTGCTTGATTTCATCATTGGTTCAATCCTTGATATTTTTTCTAACTCCATAAGCTTTACTATTGTAAGTAGAGTGTAGTGTAAGACTGTAGAGTCTCAGATCTTTTAAAATATAGGGGTAAAATTACTTACCCCATAATCTGCCCATGTTTTTATAAATTAATTACATGATTTTCTGTAATTCATGTATAAATAAACTTAAACAAATAATCATAACTTATACAACCATTCTTAGTGCCTGTTCCAGCCCGCGTTGTTTAAGGTTGGCTCCTACCCCAAACCATGCTGAATCTAATCGGTGATCTTTTGAGATCGCACGTCGCTCATGATCAACAAACTCGGTAATACTACAAAGCAGTCCATACGCCGTATCTTTAGCTGAAGCTAACTCGGCACCACGACCATGCCCGTTAAACATGGTCATGACCTTAGACATCGCACGTCCATTTGGCTCAGTTTTATTGTCGGTTTTGGATGAGTTGATTTGTTTAGGCGTAGCTACATTACGGTAGAACTGAATGATACTTTCATCTTGTTCAGCAATATTCAGGTTTGTATTATTGAACACTGCATCGAAGTAAGCTGCTGCTTCCTGCTGAGTGACTTTACGCTGGCTGAGCTGCTTCATTTCATACATGTGCTCGTCCCATGCATGAACCGAAATACCCAATTGCTGTTTAATCTTTTCAGCATCAAACTTGGTACTGTGTGGAACTTTCACCACACCTGCACTACTATTCTGCCCACGTAAGGCAATCGCTAAGGTGTTATTACACACCACACGTACACTTGTAAATTGCGCCGTGGTGGCTAATGTCCCATCACATGCTGTTGCCAGAAGGATATAACCATTACTCACATCCTTTCCTTTCAGTGCTGTTGATTGTCCAGTCGTAGCCAGTGCCCAGAACTTACGACCACCTTTCAATACCCCTGCTGTTTCCAGTTCAAAGCCTGATTGTTCTGTCAGGTCTTTATAGAAGTTTAATATCTCCATCGGTTGCACCTCCTGATAACGCTGACTTACCACTGATAGCGGCGCATGAGTATCTGAACGATAAAGGACTCTCTGATCTTCATACGGCATGATTATGTTTTGTCCACGTTCATTTTTTGTCATATAGCTGACATTGGATGATTCAATTCGCCAATCCATCCCTGCTTGTTGTGCCCATACTTCTAAAGGTTGATTTCTAGTGAGTTGATTGCCCAAACCATGCCAAGGGGTTTGACCTACAAAAGCCATTGTTTCAACTTGATGTGCCATGATGTTTTTCCTATTAAGTGATTTAAATAATTTGATTAAGAGTTTGGGATGAAGTTAAGAAAAGCTTGATTGCTGGATTTCAAAATGTTGCAGACACTGCTCACACTGATAATGCAAGGACACTGTATTGTCTTGATGCTGGACGTAGAGCAGAAACATGCCCCCTACAACTAAACCAACAAAGCCACCGACTAGTGGGTGAATAGGACTACGTTTTGACAATTGCATACAGGCTGCTGCCAGAGACATGGGGGAGAATGATGAAAGTTTTGCAAATACACCTTGATGGCTTTGTTCTGACTGCCGTAGTAATTTCAGATGTCTCGAATGGCAGTAAGGACATTGATGCATAGTCGTCTCCTCTCAATAAAAGGCATAAAAAAAACCACAAGCAAATGCTTGTGGTTTGATTGAGCTTTATGTCGTTTTAGATTAAGTCAAATTAACGAGTTACTTTTGGAGTCGCTAAACCTTTCTTGCTACAAGGTTGGATACTTTCAATATATTGACCATCTCCAGTGTCTTTAAAGAAACCATGTTTTGATTTGATTTCTAAACATTGCCCCTTCTTAAAAGGTTTAACTTGTGGAACGACTTTAGCTGGTATAGCGTAGCTATTTAAAATGACTTCGCCTTTAGTAGTTGGAAATACAACTGACTCTTCGCCGTAATAGACATTGGCTTTAAGTGTAATCTGCTCAGTTTTAGCAAAAGCAATAGAACTGAGTGAAAGACTTAAAATTCCACATGCGATAAGTTTGAATGGGTTCATGGTATTTTCTCTGATTAAGTAAAGTAATAATTAAACGAATGCTACAGACCAGCTTTAATTAGTGACCAAAGCATGGCTGGTATCCTTCGTGAAGGACTTGATTGCTGTTCTTATCCCAACTCACCACATACCAAGTACATTGGTAACGGTCAGAGTCCCATGCAGTACGATAGGTCATGGTATTACCTTGCTGGCTCCATCCTTCAACTCGTTTACTCACCTGATCTGGACTTGAGCGGCCCCATACATTCATGAGATGTGACGCTAACATTTGATCAATATTCGGGATGGTTGACTTTAAATCAGCTGGAGCAGATTTGATTGGCTTTAATCCATAGCGAGAAGCATTGGAACTTAAGGTTTTCCCTTCATGGTACTCACCATCAACTTCTGAACTGAGATTACCTAGACTTGTATCTTGTGCTTTTGCCTGATCAACCGCGGCTATTGCCCCCGCAACAACCTCATCTTCAGCTTGTGAATGAGCAGATTCTGATTCCGGGTTTTCCACCATACTTTCAATTCCAGTGAAACCTGATTCAACGGGTTCCGATGCTGCTTGTGTTGTGGCAGATTGATTTTGTACCTTAGATTGTTCTAAAGCGAGTTGTGCTAACTGAAGTTCAGTTTGTCGTTTTTGATGTTGATTAAATAAAATACCGCCTGCAATTAACACCGCCATCATGACTACAGTTAACAACCAATATAACGGTGGTATCTTTTTAGTTGAGTTAGTGCTGTTCTTTATCATATTCATATCATTACCTTGAAATAGAGGATATACGGCGCTTTAGGGCTGCCTTCACTGGGGTAATATGTAAGTAAAAATTCTTTATTTTCAGTTATTGTCCAAATAGCTTTTTAATAAAGCTCTTGCTTCATTCAGTTGCTGTGCCTGACTTTCAATCAACTGACGAACAGATTCAGGTAAGTTCTGGTATTTATCGGGATGGAACTCAGCCATCTTTTTTCGGTAAGCAGATTGTAAGTTCTGCTCAGTCATTGAATTAGGCTGAATATCAAGAAGTTTGCACGCTTGAAGTTGTCCACCGTTGAAAGTAGAAGTAGTAGACTGATTCATTTCATCAGCCAGACATTGATAGATAATTTTGACCAGATCAGGAAATACGGCTTTAGAAACATTGGATACACGACATAAATGGGTCATGAAGAGATCCGCCTGATTCTGCTCAACCTGACCCAGTGCCATGGCATAAACCAGTTGTTCGATCATCTCCGTACGAAGCTTGTAAGCCAGCACATCTTTCAGTTCTGCAAAGCGATGTAATAATTCTTCATATTCAAAGTTGGGATGTTCAGTCAGTAACCTTTTAATATAGTGCTGTGATGCTTCATCATTCAGCTTTACAAAATGTTTAGATATTGCATGACTAGATTCAGGATTCCACTTACCCATATTGAATGTGATGAAATAAGCAAACAGATCAATAATTACCTTCAGTTCTGCATCAATCTGTGGTGGAGCCCGATCGGTTTCTGTTTCACCCTGACAAACTTCATTTAGAAATGAAGCCAATGTTCGTACTGTGCCCTTATCCAGTTGGGTAAAGGTCAGGGTTTCTATACGATTCAGTACGATGCCATGATTAATGACGCCAATATCTGCCTCGACATGATGAATACTTTTAAAGAGATAAACCGCTTCATCTCCAAAGCTTTCTTTATAAAAGAGTCCTGTCGCCGTCACACAAAGTCCAGCTTTAGCACTGCCAAATACCGTATCGTCAATTAGCATAAGGATTTCATCTGGATGAATTCCTTGAGGGAGATAACTCATAGCCCCTTGCAATTTTTTATAAGGAATAGCGGGTGCAAAATAAATATTGTCACTCGCTCTTAACATCAACATCCAACGGCTTTTCTGGAGTGATTCTCTCGATATGATTGTCATGGCAACTTCCCCAATTTAGCGACTAAAACAACCAACGTAGAAAATCAGCAGGCCAAACAAGTGCCCGACCCAAAGAATATGAACCAGAATAAATAGGGTACTGCCAAATCAAATACAGCCAATAACCAATCACAATGGTGAAATAAAGGCCAATCAATGGATGTTTCATTGTAAATTCCTCATTTTTTTAGGTAAGCCTATCCAACCCACTGCTCTATGGCAGCAGGTGAGATCAAAAGATAAACTAAGATTTAATCTGAAGATGTGCTGTTCTAAAGTTTATGTGCACATTGCTGACCAGACTTAAATGACACCTCGTCAAAATCTTCTGGCATCCTGACTTGCATCATGCCAATCGCCTCCAGCCTCTCTTTGCCATAATGTTCTTCCATCCTGTCGTAGAAACAAGAACAGAAACTGCGACTCCCTCCTGTATTCCTACAGCTTTGTTTCATACCCTTTTCGAAATCGGAAGAACAGCCAGCAATCAACAAAACACTGACACTAACCAAACCCATCAAAATTTTATTCTTCATCGTTATATCCAGTGACATAGTCATGGAGGATTGGCTTTTTTAGGCAGAACAAAGCCCTGCCACGGTGTAGCTCACATGACATATTTATTAAGTTAAATTTTTAGACGAAAAAAACTAAAGCTTGAGAAACCAGAAGTTTATCAAACCCTATAAAACTAATCGGAAGGTGTAAAAAGAATATGCATAGCCAACTCCTTATATTGGGAGTTCTGCCAAAGCATTAATTTAGAATTATGGTGGCAGAACGAAAGTGGGTTGACAGACTGGTCTCAGAGGCCAGCACACTCGAAAGTGTCCCACTTCCGTCCTACCGCTACGGAAGGGAACGAGAAGCTAGACATTAAAAGAAGATCTTTTAATATCTCTGAGAAATGGTCTGTCAAAACCAACTGGCAATGTAGGCCAGCACGCAAAGGATAATGTGCAAAATTTAAGGTGTCAATGATCTATCGACTAAGTTGTAAAGTGATTGTTATTGTTTTTCATTAGATTAATTCTTTAAACTAACCATTAGGTAAATTTAAGGATGATTCAGTGTTTCGGTTAAAGTGTCTTGGTGGTCCACTGTATGGACAAGAATATTTTCATGCACATGATGAGTTTATTTTTAAAGACAAACAGACAGGTAAGCAAACGCTGTACCGTAAACAGACTTTAGACTTCACACCGCCCCAAGAGTTTTTTGTAGCAGAGTCAATTTCTAAAACCGTAGCCTATAATCTTGCATTGCAATTAATAAAAAGGCCTTATTAAACTTAGAAAAAAATTATATATTCAAACCTTAGTCATATCTCATATTGACCCTACTTTAAGAATATGCCATGTTTCTAAAATCATTAATTTTTTTAGGTAAAAACATGCCAACCCCAATGAACCCTCATGAACAAGCATACTTTGATCAATTCAAAGAAGATAGAGAAGAACAAATTGAGCAAATCATGATTGAAAAAGGATACTCAAGAGTGGAGGCTGAGGCAACATGGGAAAAAGACTACGAGGAGGCTATTTCGACTGATGACGATTAAGTTTTAGGGCCTATTTAATGGCCCTAATAAACTTTTTAATTTAAGTAAGATACATATGTAATCATTTAATTTTATCGTTTTTACTGCAAACACTCACATCAATAATTGTATTTAAAAACATTACTTTGTACCTAAGGGCGTACAACTTTCAAGGTCTATTTTTCAGATTCACGAATGACTTGGAAAGACTGTCAACATGGCAATGAGATGGGTATGTCTTCTAGATATAAAATACCGATTTAATTCTTTGTTGCTTTAGCTTCATAAGAAGGCTAATTCAGTTATTTTTTACGACATTGGCACATCATACGAGATAAAAATTACCGAGTCCAGTTCGTGAGAAAAAGAGCTTTCTGATCTGCTTAAGTCCGTATATCGGCTTCATCCCAATATGCTCGCATTTCTGAGAAGGTTAAAATTGTCGTATAGAAGTAGGCAAAACATGAACCGAATTTAGGTTTTAAATTATTTATATATTTAATTAACTAACCTATGTAACTAACAATTCAATTATCCAGTCAATACATACAATCTAGTATTCCAGATGAAATATATATCCAAGATATATTTCATCCATGATTAATACACATGTGACCAGAGTTTAGCTCTCCCCTTATGTCTCTGCTTCCATCAGTCAATACACTTCCCCCCTGTGTGCATAACGACGACTAGTAACACCTCCACAATTAAATCTTGAATGCTCATTGAGGGCACTGCTCAAACAGTGTCCCAAGATGAGCTTTGTCTAATTGACCCAAATACATCATTCAACTTGTAGGTATATATCTATGAACCACTACATCACTAAACCGAACTTAATGTCTACTGCTGGGCAATGGTCTTTAGACGACCTAGAAGCACTACAGCTACTTGATCAGATTCAGCAAGATTATGCCTGTTATGAGGTAAACAACGATGAAGGTGACCTAGTTGAATTTCGATTGCCTTCTCATCCTGAAACTCCGTGTTTTATTGACCGCTTACAGTTAGGGATTCATTGTCATCAGCAACGTCCTTTAGCTTCATTGCGAACGACTAAAGACATTCAGGGCAATAAGAAACTATCCGTGCAACATGCAAAAGACCTTCCAATTCAATTAGTCTCAGCATTGCCTTCAATCTTCTCCATGCCTTTGTCTGACACCTATACTGTGAGCGTAGAGTTAGAAACTATCCATTCTGTCATTCAAGACTTATCGGATGCGGAGAGACTCGTTCTAGGCACATTCTTATCAAATAGCGCTTATACCAACGAACAAGCTCAAACTTACGTGGACGCTTTGAATCAATTTCAGAATCTACTCAATGAGAGAATGAGCAGCGCTAAAGTCCGTAAACGATTGCATAACCGCAAGGCTAGTCGACTAAAGACCAAAGAGAAAATGATAGAGCTTGTACATGCCCTACTCCATGTACATTCCAAAATACTCGTTGTTAGAGTAGACCTCGGTATTATGAGAAGTCCAGAGAGTCTAATAAACCACCATATTTCATCTAACCAATGGAAGTCTGAACAAGATAGCCAATTCATTCTAAAAGCGCTTGAGCGACTTAATGAGAATGCCAGAATGAATCGGATGAAGCATGCGCTGGGTTATATCCACCGCATTGAATACGGCCCCCAGAAGGGTTATCACGTGCATGCTTATTACTTCTTTGAAGGACAGGACCATCAGGCAGATATCACTTGGGGACAGTACATTGCTAAACAATGGAAACACGTGACCAATAATCAGGGTTCGGTATTTATCTGCAATATGAAGAAAGAGGATTACCGTTATTGTGCTTTAGGAATGTTGGATTATTCTGATGTAGAGATGTTAAAGAACCTTGAACAGAGTTTTGATTATCTTTGCAAGAATGATCAGTACTTCCAATTTACGACACAGAAACGCATTCGAGGGTTCCGTATCAGCCAGACTCCAGTAATCCCTGACGTCAAAATGGGATGCCCCCGAAAGCATGATCAATCACATTTACGGATGTGCGGATAGGTTAGGTAGCTCAGTAATTTTTCTGTAAAATCTTATAGATTCCAAGTCGACATATGGTTACATACGTCCACTTATCAAACCTTGGGCATAAACAGCTCAAGGTATTTTTTCTATAAAAACACAGACCGTGTCTAAGTGAACATTCACTTACAGTCTTATTTTTTAATTCTAGAAAACCCGTTATTCGTCTAAATCAAGTAAATGATTGGACCTGATGTACTCATCAATCAACTTAAGAAACTTGATTCTTTTTTTGCCTTTACGGACTGCCTTTTTCGAAATATAAAAGATATCAATCCAACCTAGGTTTAAACGATGTTCATTTTTAGGAAACTCAAGAATAATAGGAAATATTAAATTATCGCCTGAAAACACTACAATGTAATCTTTGTCAGGCACATCAGGGGTAATTGTTACGGTGAAAGTTATATGGTGATAATCCTCCTCAAGATGGGGTAGTTCTTTGCCAGCCTCGATCTCAAAGAAACATTTTAAAAATTGATTATTATTCATAAAGACCCTTTCACTAAACTCTATAGCGTACAATGAGTTTATAGCCGAGTTGCTCACTCATATATCTTAAAGCTACATAAACTTGCTAAGTAACAATTTGATTTAAAATTATTTTAAAGTTCTTTCAATAGTATCTAAAAGCTTAACTTTTTCGAAAAGTAAATCTGTAATTGCTGTCAGATTATTTTCAGGTGAGCGCCAATAAATACACAACCAGCGTTCAGTACCTCTACGATAATTTTCAACTTTCTGATCTAGATATCGTGAATCAGTTTGAGTACCTAAAATAGAAAAAGCTTCTTCTTCCAGCTCAAGCGATAGGTTAAGGATGTAAGTAATAACTTTAATGACCGTTTGTCCATCCTCTTGTTTTATCAATAACGTAGTATTAGATTTGTTTCCCCAAGCCTTATTATAAAAACGAATACCACCCCACGACTCGTACTTATTTTCAGATTCATAACCATCAATCATTTCATTAAGCTGCTGACTTAAGCTATCCACAACCTCACTAATAGTACTAGTCCGAAGCCGTTGAAGTTCCTCTATTTCCTTATAATGATCTAATATAAATTGTACACGATTCATATCTAAATTCTTTATCCGATAATAACTGTCTAAATGAAGTAAGAACTCACGAGCAAAGAGATTCCATTTATTCATTGGATTAGCCAGCATTTGCTCTGCCAAATATGGACGAATACTATTTACAATTTGTTGATACGATAAACCAAGCCAGCCTTTCTTCTCACTTTTCCCTGCAATACTAAGAATAACCCCTACAATTTGCTTATTCTTAGACTGATTTTTAGATTGAGCAAATTGGATGTAATCCTGAAAAGGATTATTTTGGTGATGATAAATTTTAGCTTCTAGCAAAATAAAACAGGTATCTGTTTCTATCCATAAATCAATACGGTTGCCCTGATGAGTAGCATACTCCCTTTCCAGCTTCACAATATTGCCTAGATCTAATTTACTCAGGCTTGCCTCTTGCTGTAAAACATCACAGAAACCCTTCCAAAATAAATCACCAAGATCATGCGATTCAGTTGGGTTCAGAAAGAACTCTAATAGTTCCGTAGTCGGATTTTCGTAATGGTTACGAATTGCTGTATCAAAGAATGTTTTTTCCCGAGGTGGTATTTTATATTTCTTCGCATTTTTGAGCAGTTGCTTATAGTGTTCAAAGATAGATAACTGCATATTTTATCCATTAATCCCAAAGCATCAGTTGATCCCATCAATCAGAACCACGATAAACTAAATCAATGAAAAATCAAGTGCTTGAAATATTTTATCACGATGCAGTAAAGTCTCTTAGCATGCTACCGCCTTAATCAACTAAAGTAACAATATTTATCACTAAGCCCCTTACCGACTTCTCATCAAATTAAGCAATATTATATTTCAGCCCTTGAAATAGTTAAAAATAAAACAATCTATTTATTTTTCATACTTTAAAAGAGCAACATATGAAACTTGATCTAACAGATAAAGAACGTTTGTTTTTATCCAACCAATATGAAATCTTGGGTACCCTGAAGAAGGATGACCATTATTTACTTCTAGCTGAACAATTGAGAGAAGGACATAAATGGTTATATCAACACAATTTTGATGCCCTTTATGAAAACCTTCCAGATGAAGATGCTGAGTTAGTACTCAATATCCTACAAGTTTATGAAGCATTAAAAGATAGTTATGATGCTCTGACTGATAAATCAGGTATTTCTATCCAAGAAGTAAGCTTTGCTGGTTTTGATGGAAATCGTGAGCCAGAACTTATGGGGTTTGTAGATGCTTTGAACAAAGCTCACCGCTTTTCTTCTACAATTGACGCTGGCGTACTTAACTCTCACTCTCCTAAAGCAGATAGATACCAGAATATGATTCAAAAATGGAAAGAACTTGATAAATCAAATACTTTATCAAAGGAACAAATTTTATATATTTTAAGTCGATAAATGATTTATAGAGTAAAGCCCAACTAGGGCTTTACTCTACGGATTGTTTTTTATCTATCTAACTAATTCTAATCATTTCACCTTACTCAAGAAAACGCTAAATTTACGTAAAATCTTTCTATTAAGTTTCATCAGCAGGTAAGCTCGCTTAAGAATATACAAATATTTAGAGTAGATAAGGTTAGCTCCCTCAATAAATATCCTAGAGAAATGATATATAGGAGGAAAATATGCTTTTACTTTATTTATATCCAATGAAAATTGTGTAAATCATAGGGATTCATTCCAAAATTGAACTACTATTTCTAGCAGTTCAGGAATGTATAATTTTTTGTCAGGTCTACCGTATGCTTTATTACTTAGAAATACTATCTTTTAATATATGTGTTACGAACCATAGGAAAAAACGAGTTGGTTCATATTCTTGTTGAGGTAAAGTTTCTAGATCCATAGTTATAGCCATGTCTATAGGTTTATAAAATTCAAAATTAATTAATGCTTGTGGTACGTTTTTATATTTACGTGAGAAAAAACTCGAAATCTTACGATCATAAGCGATTTCATCTCTTGTATAATTACCATCTGGATTAAAAATTGAATCCAAGCCTATTGACTCATGAAGCAAATCAAACTCTTTAATTGTTATTGCATCCTCTGGTAGATATTCTTCTAACTTATTGATCAAATATTGGTTTAAATTAGTGATTATATATATTAATTGATCCAGTATAGGCTTCTCAATTTTTTTTTGTACATATAAGCTGAAAGCTCTCGCCATCATCTGACTTTGGTTTTCAATATAAGTTTGCTCTAATATTTTAAATATCTCAGCACCTAAACGTTGATTATCAGGATTATTTTGAAAAAATGTATTTACGTCATCTTTGTCCAGTTCCGCTGTTTCAAGAAAAGTTTTCACTTGTAAATAATAGATCGCATCACTTGTTTGCTTCGTGTAATTTTGAATCTCTGTAACAGAGTTTTTTATAGCTGATCCCAGCCCCATAGCCAAAGTATCAACGCCACTAATCCCTATATTTGTGGCAAGTATTTTTAATACATTTAAATCAGACATGAATATAACCCTATAATTAATAAAGTAAAGAATTTTACCTATCATTAAAATTATGTTCTAGTGCCAAAATTTAATACCATGTAATAATAGTTCGTTTTTTTCTAAGATAGACTTAAAATCATCAATAGAATTTGGAGCATACTTATCAAATATATTGGCCTGCAAATAATTTTGGTACTTCAAAATAGTTCAGTAAACAGTTCCATTTTATCCGTTCCGCCACTGTTCTTATTGAATAAAAAAGCGAGCTTTATTGTTGTGCTATCTTATACTTCAGTTTACGATCGATAAAATACTATCTATATCCTCAATAACTTCTACTATATATTACTTTTTTTTAGTTTCTAATTTTTCGAGCCTTAAATCTAATGAATAACAATGATATAGACCATGCCAGAAATGAACTCTTTTTCATGGGATTTCCATCTGATCATCAGGAAGACAAAACGAATAATGAAAAAATTCCTTATATCATTGAACAACTGGGCATCTATGAAAGATATATTCTTGACCGCTATAGCCATCAAAAGCGCGACTATATAGACCCAATCTCTATAGACCCTAATCACATCGTCAGCAATGTAAATAATGAAGCATTCAAATATGAATATTTATACGATAAAGGAGAACACACTCGTGTCATTACTCCCTATGATGACTATTTATATCTTAGGGATGAACTAATAAAAAACCCTTTTGAAATTGGCAAGATGCCAGAAGAACTTCTTTTATCTTATTTATTTTGTCTATGCAAAGATACCCGTGAGATTTTATGGAATGGCGACATCCAAGCCTGCTTATCTCAAATAGAAAAAATTGAAAAAGTAAACAAACTACTTCAAGGGCTTCTCAAAAACGCATCATACCTTTTATTCTCACCAGAGGATTGCGGTATAACTAATCGTGAGATGATGTATTTCTATCCTTTAGGTCAACAAGCAAGATACGTGGCAGATCCTGACTTTGGCGAAGACATGATTGAATTATTCAACAAAAATAAATCTAGCCAACTCAATGAATGGCATCGTACTTTATTTATTAAAGTCATTAAAGAAATAAGCTGTGAAAAGAATAAAAAATGGAACGCAGTCAATGCAATTGTTAAAGACCCAATAGTAAAAACACAGTTTCGTGAAATCATGAAAGACCAACCCAAGCAGAATTTAGATTATGCTTTAGCAGGGCGTCGTGACTATAAACAGCTATATTCACAAGCCAAGGACAGACTTGAAAAAGAACTAAAAAAGAATGCTTGGTTAAATTCTTATGCTTCCAATACGGAACGCCGTTCCCATGCTCAGGAAAGACTAAAACACTTAGACATGTTAATCGCTGAACAAGAAACACTAGAAAAAAACTTTAAGCTTGGGAAATATACTTTTATCAAAAGAAATTCATATTCAGACGATGTGATAAGAGAATGGATCGAAAATGATGAAGACTTTATCAAAGAATTTATTCAAGCATAAGTAATATATTTTCCTACCTCAGACTCCCCCATCCCAAGTGAAACAATATCTGGCAGGATTCTAACTAAAGAATACTGCTAGGTATTCTTACTCAGCTCGTAAGTTTCAGCCTCTAAAATACTCACCATTTCAATGTTCCAAGCTTAAAAGATTAATTTTTTCACAAGACTTTTTAAACTATAAAAAATAAACTAAAAATTAACATGCAAAATCATAACATTTTGATTTTTAAAAGAGTTTATTTGGATAATCATAATCTCTCAAAAAAAGAATAAAACAGTGAATAACCATATTTTTTCAGTCACTTAAAAAACAAAAATATTTTTCCTACCCATAAGGAGAATCTTAAAGAAATATCGCTAAATCATTTGTAGGATTACTCACATCATCCCACTACACAGGAACTAAGAAAGATTTTAAAAGAGAAGGATTTGCCAGCTCCTTCTCTAGTCTCAACAGAATGATGATGAGTTTCAGGCATAGGACCCTTAACTCATGTCAAACACGGGTATGACAGAAATGATACAGCTAAGTATGTAATCGCTTAGTCCAAAAGCAGTAGAGACATGACGGAGTTTAACGCTAAGAAATTGAGGACATTGATCTGTGAAAATCAGGTCACCCTTGCACCATCTGATGTTTGCCAATCACTTTTTTTATACAGTGATTTTCGGTTAGATCGGATGCTGGATATACCTCACTTTGTTCTGGAGTGTAATAAGACCCAGTTGCCAGCAGCAACGGTCAAACAGACAGATCAAGGGAGGGAATATTTTGAATATGAGGACTGGTTTAGACCATTCATTAAGATACTTGATGAACTAATAAATACCAATCCTTATTTCTTCAAGCATTTCGATCTATGTGAAGAGACTAAATGTTTCTTCAAAACATTAAATGCAATGGATAGTCCTCCAAACCTATACGGCTTGTTTGAAAGAAATTTAAGAGGAAGAAACCCAAGTAATTTGAAACAACAGATCGAGTTACTTAATGAATTTATTGAATTGTTACGTGAGGAGCTTAACAGCCCAACCGTGAAGGAGGTTATCCAGAACAGAGAGAAGCAACACAAAGAGAACTTTACGTCGTGTAAGTTGCTAATAAGCAAGTTATTCCAGAAGTACGGTCAGTTATGGGTCTTACCTGTAGATTTTGCTTATACGCCAGATCAGCAAGATTTACAACACAATCATCCAACTGACCTGAAACAGAGGTTCCATGGACCTTATCAGTTTGAGCGTCTTAAACAACAGATAGACCAACTCCTTGAGAACCGACGACGTAATAAAACCCTAAAACAGATTAAAGGGTATCTCTTTTACTTTGGACATAGCCTTAAAAAGGGTGTCTTTGTCAAAGTGATCTTCTTTCTGGATGGCAATACTTGTCAGACTGAGGATTACGTCAAGTACCTGTCTAAATACTGGAGCAGGCTGACGAATCAACAAGGCTGTACATATTTCTGTGACAGCGACTCAAGCCAATCCCCTACTGGGATTAGCCTGATCAAAGAAATGGATAAAGAACAACGGGAGAATCTCATGTTGAGTATTCAATACTACTGTCAGTTAGAACAGTTTTTTAGACTGAAATATCTAGGAGAGAACTCTTATAAACGATTACAGATGAGCCAGCCTCCTGTAATCAGTAAAGGTAAAGCAAGTGGTTTAAATCAGAATTTGAATGTGAAGAAGGGCAGATAGAATGTTAACTCAAAATCAACTTATTGAAAGTCAGGCAAATGCTGCTATAGCACAACTGCCTTATGGCCCGACCACATGCATTAATAGTCTTCAACAAACTTTCCAGAAAATCTTGAAAATCAAAGCTATTTACTCATTACAAACTGATGAGGATGGTCAGAAACGTATGGGTTTAAATCAAGCTGGACAAGAGTTTCCTTCAAACATCTCAATCATAAAAGATAGTCCTTTCACGAATGGGCGGATGGGGCATAACAAGATGAGTCCGTTCCTAGAAGCCAGCTCTTGTTTCTTCAATCAGAGTGGACTCCTCTTCATTCCCCCCAATCAAGAACTTAATCAGGATTTTATTCTGAATAGTATTCAATACTTTAATAATTCATTATTAACACGTGAATATGATCAACAGCTTAACCACTGGAATGAGCAGTTTAATGAAGGTGAACAACGGTATGATCAGTTCATGAAAGACTTAAAAAAACCTCTTAAAGGTTGCGACATGAATGAAGTGATTTGTGTCTATCCTTTAAATCAACACTTGTTTTCCAATGTTGCATTTTCAAGCCAATCAACTTTCTCGGAGTCTATCGATGGAGAAATCACACGACTCATCTGCCAAAGTAAAGAAAATGCAGTATGTGGTGTATTGGTTAAACGGGAAATCACTGTCAATTACCAACTCATCTGCCGTTATTTAGTCTTCACTGAATGTCAGTTTATTAATGATCCATGCAGTTTTACCAATCTAAGGTTCATGGAAGAGGTTAAACGTTTGGTAGAACCTAATAGTCAGAATCAGGTGGTATTAGCATCCACCCCCCTAAATGGATTTCTATTAAGTAACCGATTCATCAAGAAATCATCTGATTACAAGGAACAGATGAAACGTTTGAAAACGTATGTGGTAGGTACAGATAAGTTCATCAGAGTGGGTGGAACTCATCCTACTTTTAAAGTTTTGTTTTCTAAATTTGAAGTTAAACAGTAATAGAGGTAAGTAAAATGGGAGTTATGCATAAATTTGATATTGACCCTCGAATTAGTCCAAAACAATTCATGGAATTACTAGGCTGCAAGACAACCTGCTTTTACGGGAAAATTAAAAGAGGTGAAATAAAAAAGCCTTATTACGATGGGAAAAAGATTACCTATTGGCATGCCTCTTATGTCAAAGAGATTGTTGAAAAGAATAAACTTCTGTAATGAGCTTATTACCTAACCTGCTTCGATTTGCTAATATGCCCCTGTACAAGGGGCATATTTTTTGTAGTTTGTATAAATTTTGAAAACGGGTATAACAACGGGTATACGAAGTTAAAAAATACAAATAATCATTAAATATCACAACCTTAAAACCAATTAAAAATTCAATAACTTTAAAGATTAATGTCTTAGCATGACATTCCCAATTAAGGTAATCCCATGTCTCAATCCAATCGTCTATTAAAACTGGTAAAAGCAACTTCAAAATTCCCTAAAGGTATTCGGAGTACGCTTTGGAGTAAGGCATTTGGCCGCATTGTGCCAATGGTGGGTACAGCAAACATTCGCTATCAGGAAGTAGATGTAAACCATGTGACGGTTCGCTTAGAGAATCAAAAAAATATGCAGAACCATATTAAAGGTGTCCATGCTGCGGCTATGGCGCTTTTGGCAGAAACTGCAACAGGTTTTCTAACGGGTTTACATATTCCAGATAACCGTATTTTATTAATCAAATCATTACATGTTGATTATTTAAAAGTGGTTGAAGGTGGTTTAACAGCAACAGCGACTCTCTCTACCGAACAGCAAAAATATATTGCTGATCATGAGAAAGGTGAACTTGTTATTCCAGTTACGGTCATTGATGATGCAGGTAATGAACCGATTCAATGCCAAATGTTATGGGCATGGTTACCTAAGCGTAAGAAATAAAGATATAAAAAAGCCCAAATTCAAATTTGGGCTTTTTTATTACGATTCTTGAGAGGCAAGAAATTTCTGTTTCGCCTCCTCAGGAATCTGACGTTTGTTGCCTTTTACATCTACTGCAACAAAGGTAAACACCCCTTCGGTAATACGAATTGGTTCACGAGAGTCATCATGACTATCCCAAACCTCAATTTGCATCTGAATAGAGGTATTACCCACTTTTAGAATCTTGGTATAGCAGCTAATGACAAAGCCTACTTTTACCGGAACCAAAAAGGTCATCTGATTAATGGAAATCGTAGCACAGCGACCACGACTAAAACGTTCAGCGTGAATTGCTCCAGCCAAGTCCATTTGTGACACGATCCACCCACCAAACACATCACCACTCCAGTTTGTATCTGCTGGCATGGCAATCGTTTGTAAGGATAAAATTCCTTCTGGTTTGGTATAAGCTTCTGACACCTTAGCTCCCGAAATTCGTTTGAAGTTGTTGATCTAGCCACTGTTGCAATTCAGGCGCGCGTAATGCGCCGCTCATTCGAGCAACTTCTGTGGTTTTATTCATTAATACAAGGGTAGGAATACTTCTCACATTAAATGCTTGGCTTAAGCGAGGAGACTCTTCGGTATTAATCTTGGCAAAAATGACACGTGGATTTTGTTTTGCAACTTGTGCAAAATGTGGCGCCATCATTTTACAAGGTCCACACCATTCTGCCCATAAATCTATCAAAATAGGCAGATCACTATTTGTGATGTAGTTGCTAAAGTTTTGTTCATTTAACTCAATTGGCGCAAGCGGGAGTAATGGCTGATGACATTGTCCACAACTCGGTTGAGCGGTAAGTTTTTCCTCTGGTACTCTATTTTTTGCACCGCACGATGCACATACAATAATCATTTACATCACTCCTATATGCTGATGTAAAAATTCTAATTGGGTCGTCACTGCTTTTTCAAACCATGAACCGTGATAGATATCAAAATGTTTCATATCCCACTCATGATAACTCACAAAAGGTGCAATATTAGTCGCAGCTTCACGACTAGACTCAATTGGAATCAAAGAATCATGCTGAGCCGCAATAAATAAAACTGGAATATTAATTTGACGTACAAGTTGAATTGGGCGATAACGCATCAAATTAAAAAACACGCGTGCCGGGACTTCTCCACTCCAGTAATAATCCGGATTTACAATCGATAAATAACCATAATAGCTATCTGCTGTTGGCATAAAGCACAATTTATATTGATCTACCACAGGCAACCTTCTAGGGTTAAGGCCCATTTTTGAACCCATATAATCTTGGCTCGACAACTTTAAAGCTTGGGGATAACGCTGGAGTGGATATAATTTTGCTGTTTCCGCACCATCAACATATGGAATTTGTACCATAATGGCCTGAATATTCTTTAATTCAGAAGCTAGGCTTAAAGCATATCCCCCACTTAAGGATGTTCCCCACAATACAATTCTTCGGTTATCTATAAATTTACACGTAGAAGCATATTGGATCATGGTCTTCCAGTCTTCTAGTTGAGAGTTGATAGAAATCATCTCTCGGGGCTTACCTGTACTTCCACCCCAATATCGGTAATCAAATAAAATAACCGCATAGCCAGCTTGAGCAAAACGCTGGGCATATTGAATGAGTTTGAATTGACGCAATCCGGCAAAACCATGTGCCATGATAATTACCGCAGATTTATTATTTGTTTTTGGAATATAAAAGTCAGCTGCGATCATTTCCTGATCACATGGAACATATAAAGGCTCAACCGTATAAGCGTGCATATGTGCTCCGTGGCATTATGGTCGAAGTAATGAATTTACAAAAAACATCCTGATCGCCTTTTAAAAATCTAGAGCTGTTCTTTTACATAAATTTTATCTATGTAGGAACAACGTTTTAGTGTCTTGTATCTCAGGTTAAGCTTAATGCTATGATACAGCATAAGAGGTTTTATTAAATTTTGGAGTGACGAAATGTCAGAGAATGTTGGTTTCGCAGGTCAAATTGGCCCAGAACATGTGGGTCAAGTTGTAGAAAAAGGCTTTAAATCTATTATTAATAACCGTCCTGACATGGAAGGTGGTCCGGAACAACCTACCAGTGCTCAAATTGAAGAAGCAGCACGCCAAGCTGGCCTAGATTATGTTTATCAGCCTGTTGTAGCTGGCCAAATTACTGAACTTGATGTTCGTACTTTTGCAAATCACTATAATGAACTTCCGAAACCGGTTCTCATGTTCTGTCGTACTGGAAACCGTTCAAACAATCTTTATCAATTAGCCAAACAAATGGATTTGTTAGATGATTAAATGAATAAATAAATTCATAAGCTCTATTTTTATTTAAAGATAGAGCTTTTTTAATAAAAAAAAATATACAACTGCATCAATTCAACAGATATACAGACAATCTTCAGCTAAAGTTGTGAAATCACTTTTTATTTACTTAGTTATTTTATGAATAAATTGATTTTGTTATTAGTAAGCTGCCTTATTCTCAGCGCGTGTTCATCTATGCAAGTACGCCCTACTGTCGGGGTAAGTATGGGAACAAGCATTTAATTAAATTTTCTTGATGTAAATATCCTGAGCAAGCTCATGAAATATATGTTATTTTGTAAAACTAAAAATTATTTTAAATAACTTATCATTTTTATGGGGATAATGATGAAACTTACTCAAGGGGTATGTGGACTTACTTTAGCTGTTTTTTTATCAGCTTGTGGTGGGGGTGGTGATGGCTACTATAATCAAAACTCAGACTCGGGTTCAACGACAACACCAACTACACCTTCAACCGATCAAGAACTTGCTAATTCTGTTTTAAATAGTGTAAAGCAAGAAGGAAAATATTTATTTGGTGCATATGATCTTAATAATGAAAGCTTATCAAAAGGTTATATCGATCATGCATTAGATACTTTTGCACAAGGCCCGCTCAAGTTAACTTTAGATATTAGGAAAGTGGACCTTACTAAATATAATGATCATTATCGTGAAAAATGTTTTATTAATAGTACTACAGATTATCGCGCTTGCTACGTATTTAAAGGTGAAGAAATTAAATCCTTACTTACAGGTTATAATGATTGGGATTTTGATATTACAGCAGATGATTTAAAGAATATTAAGCTCGCTTCTGATAATATTTCTCCAAATTTACAGGAATATCAATCTAATACCAGAATTTATATTTTTGAAAATGAAAATAAGGATAAAAACTTCCAGGATGTGACTATTACTGGAGCCTTTGCATATCCATTCCAACAGTCATGGGGACTTCAACAAACTAAACAAAAAAGATTTGTCTTAATTAACTCAACCACAAGCGATTATAAAATTACTACAACTACCATGGTCCAAGATCCACAGACAGGCCAGCCAACTGAAAAAGAAGTTACCACAGGCGCAATGAGTGTATATAAAGATAATACCTCAACTGATGGTGATCTCTATGTAATCCAAGGTGGTTCTGGTTTCAATGTACTTATCAATGATAATCCTAATGTTCCTTTCGCAGAACCAATATCATTTGTTGTAAACTCAACTCCTGGCAATACGAATAACGCAACATATAGAGTGAGATTAGGTAAGAATCAAGTATTAAGCTTACCAAATATTACTGGTATTGAAGGAAGTAGAGTTGAGAATGAGACCCCAACGACAAATATACAGAAGTTTAATGGTAGTATTTATTTAGAAGGAAAAAATATTTTTACTTTTAAACAAGATTTGAATGGAAGTACTTTAGACTTTAAACATGTAATTAATGGCGTAAGTATTGAAGGTCAATCTACTAATCAAAATGGAGTTGTTTCAACTACCTTAAAATCACCATTCGCGCAAAAATTTACATTTTAAGTCAAAATAAGCAAAACAAACCCTCTGCTTAGGAGGGTTTTTCTATATATTCTATATGTCTATCTCTAAAAACAGCCCATTAAGAATGTTCGATCTTATTATCATTGGCGCGGGTACGGCTGGTATTAGCGCTTATAAAGAAGCAGTAAAATACACTAATAATCTTTTAATTATAAATGATGGCCCTTGGGATACCACTTGCGCACGTGTAGGGTGTATGCCAAGTAAAGTCTTAATCTCTACTGCAAACCGTATGCATGATATACAAAATGCTCAAGAGGTTGGGCTAAGTGCTTCAGCAGATATTAATACTGATCAGGTTATGGAACATGTGAGAACCTTACGTGATCGTTTTACTAAGGCCACAGTAAAAGATGTCGAACAATGGCCCACTGAACATAAAATTTCGGGTAAAGCTCATTTTATTGATGCAAAAACTATTGAAGTAAATGGTAAACGGTATCAGTCAAAAAGTTTTATTTTAGCAGTAGGCTCTACACCTAATTATGATCAAAGTTGGAAACAAGAATTAGGTGATCGTCTTATTACTACAGATCAAATATTTGAATTAAACACCCTACCCAAGTCTATCGCTATTATTGGAAGTGGAGTAATTGCCTTAGAGATTGCCCAAGCCATACATCGTTTGGGTGTAGAAACCACTATATTTGCTCGTAGTAAAAGAATCGGGATATTTACTAGTCCTAAGCTACAACAGCTCGCTCAAGAAGAACTGAGTAAAGAGTTAAATTTTTTATTCGAGACATTGCCTCATGAGGTTAAGTCTACTTCTGATGGCGTTATATTGAATTATAAAATTGATGAAAAAGAGGAATCTATCCAAACTGAGTATGTGTTATCTGCAACAGGTCGTTCGAGCTTACTTGACACGCTAAAGCTAGAAAATATTGATAAATCTTTTAAAGATATTAAATTACTACCTGTAAATGCAAAAACTAAACAATTAGATGACTATCCAATTTTTATTGCTGGTGATGCGTACACCTCTACGCCTTTACAACATGAAGCTGCCCATGAAGGTAAAAAAGTTGTTCATAACTGTTTGAATTATCCACAGCTTAATTCAGTTAAGACTCTCCCTCCCTTAGGAATTGTATTTAGCCATCCAGAAATGGCAATTGTGGGACAAAGTTATAAACAACTTAAAGATGGTGGAGTTGATTTTGTCACAGGCGAAGCATCTTATGAAAGACAAGGTAGAGCTATCGTACTCGGGAAAAATAAGGGTGCTATTGAAATTTATATAGAGCGAGAAAACCAGAAATTGCTTGGTGCAGAGTTATTTACCGAAGCTTCAAAACATATGGCTCATCTATTAAGCTGGATTATTGGAGAAGAACTAACTTTAAATGATATTTTAGAGAAACCTTTTTATCATCCAACACTAGAAGAAGGCCTGCGTACTGCTCTTAAACATGCTCGCAGACAATTGAAATAATTATTATTAAAAGAGCTCTCTTGCAAAGTTAGCTCTTTATACTTCAAGAAGCCTTCTTATGTTGAGTGCTACATTTTTGCTTGATTGAGGCTAAATTTGTTCAGCTAGATAATACACAGTTTATTTTTATTCCCTAACCACTTTTTACCCCCAAAAAAAAACACCCCAACCTCTTTTGAGATTGGGGTGTTTAGAATAATGAGCTGGCGATGACTTACTCTCACATGGGTAATCCCACACTACCATCAGCGCTAAGAGGTTTCACTTCTGAGTTCGGGAAGGGATCAGGTGGTTCACTCTTGCTATGGTCGCCAGCACAACTGTTTATGGATACTTGCTTGGGTCTTATTTGATGCCGAAGCGTTTTCCAAATCTGTAACAGACTGGGCTGAATTGAATCTTACTTTATCTGTTCATTTTAGCTAGAGGTATAACTAAATCAAGTTTGTTTGTAGATTTAAGAATCGATTGATGCTTCATATACAACTGCTTGGGTGTTGTATAGTCAAGCCTCACGAGCAATTAGTATTGGTCAGCTTCACATATCACTATGCTTCCACATCCAACCTATCAACGTCCTAGTCTCGAACGGCTCTTTAGAGGACATAAAGTCCTAGGGAAATCTTATCTTGAGGTAGGCTTCCCGCTTAGATGCTTTCAGCGGTTATCCCTTCCGAACATAGCTACCCGGCGATGCGACTGGCGTCACAACCGGTACACCAGAGGTTCGTCCACTCTGGTCCTCTCGTACTAGGAGCAGATCCTCTCAAATTTCCAGCGCCCACGGTAGATAGGGACCGAACTGTCTCACGACGTTCTAAACCCAGCTCGCGTACCTCTTTAAATGGCGAACAGCCATACCCTTGGGACCTGCTTCAGCCCCAGGATGAGATGAGCCGACATCGAGGTGCCAAACACCGCCGTCGATATGAACTCTTGGGCGGTATCAGCCTGTTATCCCCAGAGTACCTTTTATCCGTTGAGCGATGGCCCTTCCATACAGAACCACCGGATCACTAAGACCTACTTTCGTACCTGCTCGACTTGTGGGTCTCGCAGTTAAGCGCGCTTTTGCCTTTATACTCTACGCGTGATTTCCGACCACGCTGAGCGCACCTTCGTACTCCTCCGTTACTCTTTAGGAGGAGACCGCCCCAGTCAAACTACCCACCAGACACGGTCCTCGTCCCGGATCACGGGACAGAGTTAGAACCTCAACATTACCAGGGTGGTATTTCAAGGACGGCTCCACTGGAACTAGCGTTCCAGCTTCAAAGCCTCCCACCTATCCTACACAAGTAAGGTCAAAGTTCAGTGTCAAGCTGCAGTAAAGGTTCACGGGGTCTTTCCGTCTAGCCGCGGGTACACTGCATCTTCACAGCGATTTCGATTTCACTGAGCCTCTGCTGGAGACAGCGCCGCCATCATTATGCCATTCGTGCAGGTCGGAACTTACCCGACAAGGAATTTCGCTACCTTAGGACCGTTATAGTTACGGCCGCCGTTTACTGGGGCTTCGATCAAGAGCTTCGCTTACGCTAACCCCATCAATTAACCTTCCAGCACCGGGCAGGCATCACACCCTATACGTCCACTTTCGTGTTTGCAGAGTGCTATGTTTTTAATAAACAGTTGCAGCGGCCTGGTTTCTGCGGCTGTCGTCAGCTCAGGAAGCGAGTTCCATCACCAACAACAGCGTACCTTCTCCCGAAGTTACGGTACCATTTTGCCTAGTTCCTTCAGCAGAGTTCTCTCAAGCGCCTTGGTCTACTCGACCTGACCACCTGTGTCGGTTTCGGGTACGATTCCTGTGTAACTGAAGCTTAGAGACTTTTCCTGGAAGCATGGCATCAACCACTTCGCTGTACAAGTACAGCTTGCTATCAGATCTCAGCATAGAGTACCCCGGATTTGCCTAAGATACATGCCTACATCCTTTCACCTGGACAACCAACGCCAGGCTGATTTAGCCTTCTCCGTCCTCTCATCGCATTACACAGAAGTAATGGAATATTAACCATTTTCCCATCGACTACGCCTTTCGGCCTCGCCTTAGGGGTCGACTCACCCAGCCCCGATTAACGTTGGACTGGAACCCTTGGTCTTTCGGCGAACGGGTTTTTCACCCGTTTTGTCGTTACTCACGTCAGCATTCGCACTTCTGATACCTCCAGCATGCTTCTCAACACACCTTCATCGGCTTACAGAACGCTCCCCTACCACGTATACAAAGTATACATCCGCAGCTTCGGCACATAGTTTTAGCCCCGTTACATCTTCCGCGCAGGCCGACTCGACTAGTGAGCTATTACGCTTTCTTTAAAGGGTGGCTGCTTCTAAGCCAACCTCCTAGCTGTCTATGCCTTCCCACATCGTTTCCCACTTAACTATGATTTTGGGGCCTTAGCTGGCGGTCTGGATTGTTTTCCTCTTGACTACGGACGTTAGCACCCGCAGTCTGTCTCCCGGATAGTACTCATAGGTATTCGGAGTTTGCATCGGTTTGGTAAGTCGGGATGACCCCCTAGCCGAAACAGTGCTCTACCCCCTATGGTATTCGTCCGAGGCGCTACCTAAATAGCTTTCGGGGAGAACCAGCTATCACCAGGCTTGATTAGCCTTTCACCCCTATCCACAAGTCATCCCCTGGCTTTTCAACGACAGTGGGTTCGGTCCTCCAGTTAGTGTTACCCAACCTTCAACCTGCTCATGGATAGATCGCCTGGTTTCGGGTCTATACCCAGCAACTAAACGCCCTATTAAGACTCGATTTCTCTACGGCTCCCCTATACGGTTAACCTCGCTACTGAATATAAGTCGCTGACCCATTATACAAAAGGTACGCAGTCACACCACGAAGGTGCTCCCACTGCTTGTATGCATGCGGTTTCAGGATCTATTTCACTCCCCTCACAGGGGTTCTTTTCGCCTTTCCCTCACGGTACTGGTTCACTATCGGTCAGTCAGGAGTATTTAGCCTTGGAGGATGGTCCCCCCATATTCAGACAAGGTTTCACGTGCCTCGCCCTACTCGTCATCATTATGTGTGCCCTTTCGTGTACGGGAATATCACCCTCTACGTTCGCACTTCCCAGAGCGTTCCACTAAAACACACATAACTTAATGGGCTGATCCCCGTTCGCTCGCCGCTACTGAGGGAATCTCAATTGATTTCTTTTCCTAAGGGTACTGAGATGTTTCACTTCCCCTCGTTCGCCTTGCAACACTATGTATTCATGTTGCAATACCTACCTTAAAGTAGGTGGGTTCCCCCATTCAGACATCTCCGGATCAAAGGATATTTGCCGCCTCCCCGGAGCTTTTCGCAGGCTATCACGTCTTTCATCGCCTCTGACTGCCAAGGCATCCACCACATGCACTTAATTACTTGACTATACAACCCCAAACAGTCGATGTTACCTACAAGTTAGCAACTTCAACATTTCAGTTTAGAGCACTGTGCACTTAAGCACCGTACAGCTTCAATCTAAATTCACATACCAAAACGCTTGATTCAGTTAATTTGCTAGTTCTCAATTCATCTAGATTAATTGCTTAACCTAAACTCTTGAGTGAACAATTTATTTCAGACTCAATTTTGCCAATCTGTTAATGAGTTAATGTGTCTTCGTCAGATCACACTAATTACCGTGATAATGAAATCACAGAAGTTAATAAACCAAGATCTCAATCTTTATTTACTAATTTCTGTAATCCGAACTTATCTTAAGTTCTGGTGGAGACTAGGAGAGTCGAACTCCTGACCTCCTGCGTGCAAAGCAGGCGCTCTACCAACTAAGCTAAGTCCCCAGCTTACATCATCAATCATGTATCTTTTATCTATAACTTCAACCAGTCAAAGTCATGGTGGGTCTGACAAGACTTGAACTTGTGACCCCACGCTTATCAAGCGTGTGCTCTAACCAACTGAGCTACAGACCCTCAGATACATCTATGAAGAACAACTTGTTGTGGATTCTTACCAATCGTCAATCTTTCGTTAAGGAGGTGATCCAGCCGCAGGTTCCCCTACGGCTACCTTGTTACGACTTCACCCCAGTCATCGGCCACACCGTGGTAACCGCCCTCTTTGCAGTTAGGCTAGCTACTTCTGGTGCAACAAACTCCCATGGTGTGACGGGCGGTGTGTACAAGGCCCGGGAACGTATTCACCGCGGCATTCTGATCCGCGATTACTAGCGATTCCGACTTCATGGAGTCGAGTTGCAGACTCCAATCCGGACTACGATCGGCTTTTTGAGATTAGCATCACATCGCTGTGTAGCAACCCTTTGTACCGACCATTGTAGCACGTGTGTAGCCCTGGCCGTAAGGGCCATGATGACTTGACGTCGTCCCCGCCTTCCTCCAGTTTGTCACTGGCAGTATCCTTAAAGTTCCCATCCGAAATGCTGGCAAGTAAGGAAAAGGGTTGCGCTCGTTGCGGGACTTAACCCAACATCTCACGACACGAGCTGACGACAGCCATGCAGCACCTGTATCTAGATTCCCGAAGGCACCAATCCATCTCTGGAAAGTTTCTAGTATGTCAAGGCCAGGTAAGGTTCTTCGCGTTGCATCGAATTAAACCACATGCTCCACCGCTTGTGCGGGCCCCCGTCAATTCATTTGAGTTTTAGTCTTGCGACCGTACTCCCCAGGCGGTCTACTTATCGCGTTAGCTGCGCCACTAAAGCCTCAAAGGCCCCAACGGCTAGTAGACATCGTTTACGGCATGGACTACCAGGGTATCTAATCCTGTTTGCTCCCCATGCTTTCGTACCTCAGCGTCAGTATTAGGCCAGATGGCTGCCTTCGCCATCGGTATTCCTCCAGATCTCTACGCATTTCACCGCTACACCTGGAATTCTACCATCCTCTCCCATACTCTAGCTCACCAGTATCGAATGCAATTCCCAAGTTAAGCTCGGGGATTTCACATCCGACTTAATAAGCCGCCTACGCACGCTTTACGCCCAGTAAATCCGATTAACGCTCGCACCCTCTGTATTACCGCGGCTGCTGGCACAGAGTTAGCCGGTGCTTATTCTGCGAGTAACGTCCACTATCTCTAGGTATTAACTAAAGTAGCCTCCTCCTCGCTTAAAGTGCTTTACAACCATAAGGCCTTCTTCACACACGCGGCATGGCTGGATCAGGGTTCCCCCCATTGTCCAATATTCCCCACTGCTGCCTCCCGTAGGAGTCTGGGCCGTGTCTCAGTCCCAGTGTGGCGGATCATCCTCTCAGACCCGCTACAGATCGTCGCCTTGGTAGGCCTTTACCCCACCAACTAGCTAATCCGACTTAGGCTCATCTATTAGCGCAAGGTCCGAAGATCCCCTGCTTTCTCCCGTAGGACGTATGCGGTATTAGCATCCCTTTCGAGATGTTGTCCCCCACTAATAGGCAGATTCCTAAGCATTACTCACCCGTCCGCCGCTAGGTCCAGTAGCAAGCTACCTTCCCCCGCTCGACTTGCATGTGTTAAGCCTGCCGCCAGCGTTCAATCTGAGCCATGATCAAACTCTTCAGTTAAAATCATTTTGCACCTTATTTATAGACAAGGTGCCAATTCTGGCTCATCAATTACTGACTTAAATTTCGCTCAAATAAACTTCGAGTAATTTAAACCAATCAATCAATGAAAATTATTTCGATTAATCAATCAGTAAAAATCCACACAAGTTGTTCTTCAATTCTCTTAATGATCTTCTTACTGGTTCGTCACCAGCAAGCTAGGTCGGCTATATTACTCTTAATCTCTTAAAAGTCAACAGGTAATTTCGATATTTTTAAAACTTATTCTCTAAACCATCTCATCATCAAATTCATCACTTAAAGCAACCAATCTAATCACAAGTAACTGTTTTTCAACAAGTTTCTATCTGCATCACCGCCGATGGATGTGCATTATAGACCATCTCATCCCCTTTGCAACCCCTTTTTATAGCATTTCATATCAAGCGTACATTTTTTAGGCTTTTCACTGGATATTAGATGAGATATTAAACTTTTTTTAGTTATTCAACTTCATGTAGAATAGATTATTCGTGCAATTGATTTGGCATTAACTCACCATGTGGCACTCCGCTAAGAAAGTATTATTTTGCATACTTGTAGTGTTTGCTACGAGTGGGCCTGCTTATGCCAATTCAAAACATAACTTTTATGTGCTTACTTTATCTATTTTAAGTTATAGCAAATGGGAGAATGTAAGCACGCCTACTCTTTGTGTAATTGATAATGCATCAATTACTTCTACCTTCCAGTCTTATATTCAACAATTATCTTATAATTATCGTGTACAAACCGTTAATGCTAAAGATTTTTCTAAATCGCATTGCCAGGCTGTTTATTTCTCTACTACACCACCTCAGCAGCAACAAAACTTAATTCAGAATTATCCATATCGTTCTTTGCTTTCTTTAAGTATTAATAATCCAGAATGTGAAGTTGGTAGTATCTTTTGTTTATATAATCAAAATAATTACACCACTTTTAAAGTTAACTTAGATGCATTAAGCCATTCCAAGGTCCATATTGATCCAAGGGTTTTACTCTTGGCTAAGAACGCGGAGTAAGGATTATGATATCTAAGTTGTATCAATCCACTTCACTACATGCACTTTTTAGAAAGTCTCAATTTACGATCTTTGCTATAACTTTCTTTATTTGCTCTTTTACATTTGTATCAATTTCCGTTTTTACGATGGAAACTTATGCAAAACAAAATTTGCAATTACTTAGCCATACTCTTCTTGAGCGTATTCAACCTGCCGTTGTGTTTAACGATAAGATCACGATCGAACAAATCTTAAATGAATACACAAATGATCACTCTATTCGAGCGATTCATATTTATGACTCTGAACATCACCTGATTGCTCAAAGTTTTAAGTTGTCGAGTCAAACTTCGGTATTAGAGAAATGGTTTGATCACTGGTTTTTAAATGAGCCGGTACATTTAACGATTTATCATCATCAACAGAATGTAGGTGAACTCACCCTTTTTGGTAGCTCTGAAAAAATATTACAATTTTTAAAGATGATTATGGTCGGCCTTGCTATTGCGATGCTATTTATTGTTTGTGCATTGTGGTGGTCAGTGAATTTGACTTATCGTCAAATTATGCAAGCGATTTACCCACTCACAAATATTGCTCAAATCGTGAGTGAACAAAAAGCTTATAACCTTCGTTTTCCTTATAACCGAATAAAAGAGTTTCAAGATCTAAATACAGTTTTTAATGAGTTACTTGAAGAAATTCAGATTTGGGATAATCAGCTGCAAAAGGAAAATCGTAAATTATCGTTTCAAGCTCATCATGACCAGCTGACCCTATTACCGAATAGACATTATTTTTATCAAATACTATTAGATATGTTTGAAGATAAGGATTTTGATAATAAGTCAGCCTTATTGTTTATAGATAACAATAACTTCAAATCAATTAATGATCAGTTCGGACATTTAGCTGGTGATGAGGTTTTAAAAGAGATGGCGAAAAGGTTACAAACGCGTTTACGTCATCAAGATTTTATTGCCCGTTTAGGCGGTGATGAATTTGCGGTTATTTTGCATTCCATTACGCATGCCGATCATTTAATATCTATTGCTGAAAATTTACTCGAAAGCTGTAAAGAACCTTTGCATCTAAATGATCAAACGATTTATTTCAGTTTTAGTGTAGGGATTGCTTTATCCCAATTTGCGTCTAGTCCAGAAGATTTTATTATGCAAGCAGATCAAGCGATGTATAAGGCTAAGACTTCTGAGCAACATTGGTTTATTTATAAACCAGAGAATTAAATTTAGGCTAATTTATGAATACAAGATCTTTGAAACTCTCCTTTATTGCATTGCTGTGCATTGCGCTTGCAGGCTGCTTGAGTTTTGGTCCTTTGAAATATCGTCAAGTAAAAATGCTAAAAAAAGAGGGGTTTGTACTTACTAATGAAGGCTGGACTCTAGGTTTACCGGAACGCTTATTATTTGATTTTAATGACGCAACATTAAAACAAAGTCATGAAGCAGAGCTTACACGTTTAGCAAATCAATTAAATAAATATGATTTGAATAAATTAAAAATCGTTGGTCACACTGACGATGTAGGTAATCCTGAATACAACCAGAAGTTATCTGAAGAACGTGCACAAAGTGTTGCGAACCTCTTCTTGACTCACGGTTTTAAAAAGGAAAATATTTACGTTATTGGACGTGGTTCAACTCAACCGTATGTCCCGAATACAACCAATGAAAATCGGGCAATTAATCGTCGTGTTGCTATCGTAATTATTCCTTAAATTTCTCATTATAAAAAAGCCAATCCTTTGTGATTGGCTTTTTTGTTTTATACAAGTTCAATAATATCAATAGTAGGCGGTACACGAAATCTTAATGGTATTCCAACCATACCTGTTCCTACGGTAACAAATACATCGGCGTGTTCATGCGAATAGAAACCACGTTTATGGCCTAAAATTGATACTTTTTTCATAATATAGTTGGTTACCCACGGAAGTTCGACCTGCCCTCCATGTGTATGACCTGACAACATTAAAGGGCGATTAGGTAATTTAGGGACCATATCTACCGTATCAGGGTTATGGGAAAGAATTAACCATGGTTTATCTTGAGGTAAGTCTGGCATTGAACGCATATCGGTTTTCCCTGCCCATAAGTCACCAATCCCGATTAAACGGAACTCATCAAACTCAACAATTTTTCCTTCAATATCCATTACATCATTGTAGTGAAGTGCATCTTTTAATAATTGTTGAATAGGCGGACCTGGATATTGCTCGTCATGGTTCCCTGGAACTGAATAAACTGGAGCTTTAATATCTTTAAGTACACTCAGTTCCTGTACTAGCTTATCTTCTGGCTCATAAGTCCAGTCTCCTGCCACAACTACTAAGTCTGGCTGTTGTTCATTAAGCTTTTTCACAATGATTTTGAGTTGACGTTCATGCCCAGAGAATAGGCCTATATGTAAGTCTGCAATTAAAGCGACTTTTACAGGTTTAGCAAAACGGCGATCTGGGTTTAAACGATATTGGTGAACATCGACACGTACCATATGTGGCTCTATAAAACGTGCGTAAATGAGAATACCGCTTAATAAAAAGATAAAAATGGTTTCATGAATTGAGTAATAACCTATCCAACCGGCATATAAATTAAAGAACCAAAGTGGAATAAGAAGATAAGATAGATAAAAAGCAAGTAAGTGAACAAAAGCTTTAAATGGATGAATCGTTTTCAGTACGTGATTGATGAACCCAGGCTTCAATAATTCCCCAGAGAGCAAGTATTGAAAAAATAAGGTAAAAACAAAAGATGATTGAATTTGGGTTCCACATTACGATTCTCGACTTATCTTATATTGATTGCTAGTAATCAAATTCAATATTTATCTTTCAATATGCACGAATTATACTCTAGCTCACCTTATCGTATGTATTGATTATGGCACAATCCTTTCATTCCAAACAGCTTCAAACTCATCAACTGGCTAAAGGCTTTTTGATTAAAGCTTCTATAGTCGTATGTTCAAGTTTCGCTGTGGCTTTGACAGGTTGTAGCACATTACCCAAACATAGCCCTGAACCAATCCAGTACGCACGAGATATCGATACATCTCAAACTTCTCTTTCAAAAATTATTACGCCTTTACGTGAAAAAAATCCGAATTTAACGGGTTATCACCTTTTAAATGATCCCTTAGAAGCACTCGCGGCTCGCTTAAGGCTGATTGATAAAGCCGAAAAGACTTTAGATTTACAGTACTATATTTGGGATAACGATAAAGTCGGTGCCTTAGCTTTACATGCAATTATTCGTGCTGCTGATCGTGGTGTTAAAGTACGTTTATTAATTGACGATAATAATGCTAAAAAGATGGAAGGCGTGTTACTCGCGCTTTCTCAACATAAAAATATTGAAGTTAAATTATTTAACCCATACCGTTTCCGCAAATATCGCGCGATGGATATGATTTTAGACTTAAAACGTATCAATCGTCGTATGCATAACAAGAGCTTTATTGCTGATAATCAGGTTGCGCTTATTGGTGGGCGCAATATGACAAATCAGTATTACAACGTCAGCGACAGTTATCAATTTTCTGACGTCGATGTCATGTTGGTTGGTGCTGCCGTTGATGATATCGTGAATTCTTTTGATGACTACTGGAATCATGAATATGCATATTCAGTCCAAAGTATCGTCAGTGCTCAACAACACCGTTTGCGCTATGAAAGCTTAAAACAACAACTTGATGCTCATTATCAACAAGCCACCGTTCAGAACTTCCTTGACTTAACCTCTAGATCACATGCTTTTGATAAATGGTTAGACCGTAATATTAAATTTGATTGGGTTAAAGCAGAGGTTGTGAAAGACTCACCTGATAAAATTAGATCAAAAGCGAAAAAAGAAGAACATTTAAATTTCCAATTGATTAACCATTTGGAAAAACCAGAAAGCAATGTTGACCTGATTTCGGCTTATTTTATTCCAGAAAAGCAAGGCGCTAAAATTTTAAGTACGCTTGCTAAAGAAGGTGTAGAAGTTCGAGTTTTAACAAACTCATTCAAAGCAAATGACGTAGCTGTTGTTCATGCGTTTTATGGAAAATATCGTAAAGAACTTTTGAAAAACGGCGTTCAACTTTATGAGTTTTTACCAACTCCAGATAAACGCGATTTAAATAAAAATACGGATGAGCTGGCAACTAAAGCGAAAGTAAACATGAAAGGTTTAAGCCGCTCAAGTTTACACACCAAACTTATGGCATTAGATGAACAGGTTTTTATTGGTTCATTTAACTTTGACCCACGTTCGGCGTATTTAAATACTGAAATTGGCGTAATTTTAGATAGTCCATCACTGGCCAAAACAATTCACCATACGATGGATGAAAACTTAAACAAATATGCTTATAAATTAAAGCTCGACCCAAACAATCATATTTACTGGCAACAGGAAACTCCAAAAGGCCCTGTAATTTATAAAAAAGAACCAGAAATGAAATGGTGGCAAAAGGCAGGCATGAAACTACTATCATGGCTGCCACTCGAAGGTTTTATGTAATTAACTTTTTGGCTTAAGTACTTTTTTATGTAATTGAGCCAATCCTTCAACCATTTTTTCTTGTACTTCTTGAGTCAAACTTTTTACATCATGGCCTTCTACCGAAATAGGAGGAAGTGTAAGTAAATGGGCTGTTACTTTCGGCATTTCTAGCACACGTTGAATATGCTCAACGAATGACATCTCACCAATAAATGGTGCAACGGTATCTAACTCACCATGACGGTTTACGTAACAGATTAAACATACCTGTACCGGACGCTGAGCTTCGATAGCAGCTCCGAGTAAACGACCATGAACCCGCTTAACAGAATGGCCATCTGTAGTAGTCGCTTCAGGGAAAAATAAAACTGGAATATTTTGTTTTAAAAATTCGGTAATTTGCTCTCGAATTTTAATGGAGTCACCTGATCCACGTTTAATAAATAAGGTGCCCCCACCTTTCGCCAAATTGCCAAGAATAGGCCACTTTTCTATCTCGGCTTTAGCTAAGAAGAAGACACGTGCACCCGAACCTAAAACGGCGATATCAAGCCAAGAAATATGGTTACTCACCCATAAAGCGGGCTCTCTGGGGATTGTGCCATGTACTTGAACTTCAAGATTAAATACTTGGCATAAACGACGACAGAAATATTGAACATATCGAGTGTTAACAGGATTATTTGGATCTTTATAAAGTCCATGACGATAAACTAAGTAAAAACCTTCACTGATTGCCGCAGTCGCTGAAGTAACTTTTTTTCCGTATAAACCTATTTTTGAAAATTTCTTTAACGTTGAATTCACTATACTTTGCGTTTGAGTCATAAAATTTCACTAACGATCAATCATTGTTATACCCATCTCGAGCCATTCTATACGTTTCGGAATAAACTTGCATCGCTGTGTGATAGACACAAATAAAAATAAAATGCGCTGTAGTTAATCTAAAGAATAAGAGTAAACCCTTTCCCCTTTTGTCCAAGTTTCCTCTAGAATAAAGTTTTACCTTATTCAGGATTTATAGCCACGTGGAATATGTTGATCGGCATCAAGGCGGTGAACGCACAATATTAGTGAGTGTGTCTGTACAATTATTAGATGATCTGGATGCCGAAGAATTTGCTCTACTTGCACAGTCAGCTGGTGCAGATATTCTTGAGCACATTAAAGTTCAACGTAATAAACCGGACCCTAAGTTTTTTATTGGTTCAGGTAAAGTTGATGAGATTGCAGAACAAGTTCAGGACTTAGAAGCAAGTCTTGTTATTTTTGATCATGCATTAACCCCTGCCCAAGAGCGTAATTTAGAAAAGATTTTAAAATGCCGCGTTATTGACCGCACCGGTCTCATCTTAGATATTTTTGCCCAGCGCGCGCGGACCCATGAAGGTAAATTACAAGTTGAACTTGCTCAGTTAAAACATTTATCAACCCGTTTAATCCGTGGTTGGTCTGCTGATTTTGAACAACAAAAAGGTGGTATTGGTTTACGAGGTCCCGGTGAATCACAACTCGAAACAGACCGTCGTCTCATTCGTGTCCGTATTACCCAGTTAAAAGATAAGTTAGAGAAAGTCCATCAAACCCGTATGCAAGGACGAGCTGCAAGACAAAAAGCTTCGATCCCAACTGTTTCATTAGTCGGTTATACCAACGCGGGTAAATCAACCTTATTTAATATTTTAGCGAAAAGTGATGTATATGCAGCCGACCAACTATTTGCAACACTTGATCCAACCTTACGTCGTCTAGAATGGGATGGAATTGGTACGGTGGTTCTAGCAGATACGGTAGGGTTCGTACGAAACTTACAACATGATTTGGTCGAATCATTTAAAGCAACTTTAGAAGAAACGCTTGAAGCTACCCTGCTTTTACATGTCATCGATAGCAGTAGTCATGACATGCTTGACCAAATTGAAGCCGTTGAAGGTGTATTGAAGGAAATTGGAGCGGATGCACCCGTACTCCGTGTTTATAACAAAATTGATTTGAGTGGCGAAGAAGCGAAAATTATTTATTCAGAGCCCCATGTTCCAGATCGTGTTTATGTATCTGCACACTCAGGGTTAGGTCTAGATTTACTTCGCCAAGCCGTACAAGAATGTCTAATGGGACAACTTCAGCACTTCTCATTGGTACTTAAACCTGCTTATGGCAAATTGCGTACTCAACTTTATGCCTTAAATGTCATTCAATCTGAGCATTATGACGATGAAGGGCTATTACATATTGATATACGAATTGCACCTCATAAGCTTGAGCAGTTAATTCGCCAAGCCAAACTCCCTATAGATGAGATATTAGGTGAACGCGCAAGTCAGTTTAAAAGACCACTGGAAGAGTTTGAAATCAAGCACTAGATCAGTTAAAACTTGATAAGTAAACTTTTAGAGATAAAAAATATGGATAAGATCAAAAGTATAGACTGGGCAGCATGGGTAGGAACTTTACTACTTATTATCGGTTTTCGCGAAGGCTCAGTTGTCGTTATGCGTGCTTTTGGTCATCCAGAGTTAGGCAATCTGGTAGGTTTAATTAGTTTACTTATCGTTTTACTCATTTGGCGTAAATTTAAGAAAATCCCGCTAAGACTTGTCGATACTAATAATAAAGTCATGAAAGAAAGTGGTTTTGCTTTTTTACCCATTTGTGCAGGCTCCTTAATTATGCTGGTGCATATGGGTAAAGAAATTCCGCTATTTCTTTTTGTTTTGGTAGTGAGCACCCTTATACCCTTGTGGGTCTATGCAAAAATGGCAAAACATTGGTTATAAGGAGAATAAAATGTTTATGATTCTTTATGGATTTTTGATCACTTTAGTTGGCTACCTTTGTGCAAAACCATTAAACCGCCGCTTTCCTCAAGTTCCTCTTTTAGTTTTCGGCATGTTCATTGTCATTGGGCTATTGTCAATCTTGAAAGTTCCCTATGAAGAATATCGACTTTACGTAAATGATTTATTCAGCCATTTATTAGGATATGTCACGGTTGCTTTAGCCATACCTTTGGCTGCAATGCGTTATGACGATTTACCTCTTAAATCGGTTATTGGTATTTTATGCTTTGCCAGCATTAGTGCCGTTGCTTTACCAATGGGCCTTGCTTACCTACTGCATATGTCTGAGCCGACTATTTTGGCTTTTGCTACACGTGCAGTAACCACCCCAATTGCTTTAAACATCGCGACCTTATTACATGCTCCAGAGACATTAGTCACTCTCATTGTGATTTTATCCGGAGTTATTGGTGCAGCATTTTCACCATTTTTACTTAAGCATATACACGATGAAAGAGCTTCAGGTTTAGCTCTAGGCTTAGCTGCACATGCAATTGGAACTGCTCAGGCTTGGCAACGTGGACCTGTAGCAGGTCGTTATGCGGCATTTGGTATGGCATTAAACGGTGTATTTACTGCTATTTGGCTACCAACCTTCATGTTATCTTTTGGAATACACTGATTAAAAAGTAGTTTAAATAAACATTGAACCCGTTATTAATTACAAATAAGATGGACCTTTCAAATCTAAAAGGATTTTTTGATTATGGGGAAATTTTTTGTTGGAGCTTTGCTCCTAGTGGGAATAAATACAGCTACTTTTGCAGCTGATATTACAGGTCTTTGGCAAACGATTGATGATAAAACAGGTACACCTAAAGCACATGTAGAAATACGGAAAGAGGCAAATGGTACTTATGCAGGTAAAATCGTAAAAATTACACCGCGCCCAGGTTATACGCCAAAAGAAATTTGTGATAACTGTCCTGCGCCTTATACCAATAAGCCTATTTTAGGCTTAGATATCGCAACCGGGCTCAAGCAAACTGATAATTCAACCTATACAGGTGGAAAAATTCTAGACCCAAATACGGGTAAAGTTTACGGATTAAAAGCAAAACTCAGTGCAAATGGTAAACGTCTACACATGCGCGGTTACCTTGGGGTATCTGCTTTAGGTCGTAATCAGATCTGGATTCGCCTAGAATAAATATCTTAAAAATAAAAAAGCCGTTTCAGCGGCTTTTTTTTATTACATAACAGGATTGCTCACAGAAAAAGCTTGTTGATCTTCAAGACGATAAGCAATTAAGTTTTTACCCCATACACAACCACCATCAACATTTTGGATGTGCTCACTAATAGTTCTACCCTCTAGAGCAGCCCAATGTCCAAAAAATATTTGATGGGTTTGTGCAGCCTTACTTGGAAATTCAAACCACGGTAAATAACCTTCTGGCATTGGTGCATCTAAAGTATCTTTAAAACTAAACTCCAAAGCCCCTTCTGCATTAGTTAAACGCATACGAGTTAAGTAATTGGTAATACAACGTAAACGTTCATTACCTGTCAAATCATCTGTCCAAAGATCGGGTTTTGAACCATACATTTCAGCTAAAAATGCATCTAGCACAGATAAATCATCATGCGCCAATACAGCCTCAACTTCTTTTGCCAATGCAGCAGTTTTTTGTGCATCCCAAATACAAGGTACACCTGCGTGCGTCAGTATTGTTTGCTCATTTGGAAATAAACATAACGGCTGTTTACGTAACCAATCGATAAGATCATCACCATCCACGGCGTCAATAACATCCCGCGTGCGATCTTTTTCTTTAATTTCCTTAAGACCGCGAGCACCGGCAATCAGGGTTAAATCATGATTACCTAATACAGTAGCAGCAGCCCCTCGATCAGCTAGTTTTTTAATAAAACGTAGAGCACCTACAGAGTTTTCACCACGTGCAACCAAGTCACCAGCAAACCAGATAAAATCTTGATCAGGGTCAAAACGTATTTCTTTTAATAGCGCTTTAAGTGCCTCAAAACAACCTTGCACATCTCCAATTACATAGTTATAGCGCTTAGTCATTTATGCCACCATTTGATCTGCCAAAGCCACAAACTCTGCAAGAGTTAAAGTTTCTGGACGAGCCATTGGGTCGACTCCTGCTTTCTCGAAACCATCCTCTGCCAACATGCCTTTAAGACTGTTTCTTAGCGTTTTACGGCGCTGAGTAAAGACGTGGGCAACCAAGCGAGCTAAAGCTTTTTCATCTTTCGCCGTAATTGGTTTTTGTTCGTAAGGAACCAAGCGAAATACTGCACTTGTCACTTTTGGTGGCGGGTTAAATGCGCCTGCTGGAACTTCAAATAAAAAGGTAGGCTGACAATAATATTGGATCATGACTGATAAACGGCCATATTCTTTTGTATTCGGTTCAGCAGTAATACGTTCTACCACTTCTTTTTGCAACATGAAGTGCATGTCTTTAACTTGGCTACCAAATTCCAAGAGATGAAAAAGTAATGGTGTAGAAATGTTATAAGGCAAATTGCCGACAACGCGTAATGGACGCCCATCTTTTACAAGCTGACTAAAATCATATTTTAATGCATCAGCTTCTACGATAGTTAAACGTTCTGGATGTGGCACGCGTTCAGGTAAGCCAGCAGCTAAATCACGGTCTAATTCAACTACAGTTAATGCATCACATTCTCCAATTAAAGGAGAAGTTAAAGCAGCTAAACCTGGACCAATTTCGACGATATTATCACCTGTACGCGGATTGACTGAGCGTACAATTTTGGCAATGACTCGTTGATCATGTAAGAAGTTTTGACCAAAACGTTTACGAGCTTTATGCCCTTCATCTTTCGGGTTTAGGGCATTAATTTGATACATAGAACATTTCCAACATGAAAAATTTAACTCGCTGCCAAGGATAAAGCTAAATCGACAGCGACATTTAAACTTGAGCTTTTTGCCAATCCTGTCCCAGCTAAAGACAGAGCAGTACCATGATCGACCGAAGTCCGAATAAATGGTAAGCCCAATGTGATATTGATTGCTTCACCAAAACCCTGTGATTTTAACACAGGTAAGCCTTGATCATGGTACATCGCAAGAACAGCGTCAGCATTTTTAAGATGTTCGGGCGTAAATAAAGTATCAGCTGGCAAACTTAAACTTAATTTAACTCCCTGTGATCGGTAGCTCTCAAGTACCGGATTGATCGTATCAATCTCTTCACGTCCCAAATAACCATCTTCGCCTGCATGAGGATTTAACCCACATACTAAGACTCGAGGATCATTAATTTTAAATTTAGTCTTTAAGTCGTGAAGTAAAATATCAATCACTTGATGCAAGCGTTCTTTGGTAATTGCATCTGCAACATCTCTTAATGGTAAATGAGTTGTCACCAGAGCCACCCGCAACGTTTTCGTTGCCAGCATCATAACAACACGCTCTACACCTGCAAATTCTTGATAATATTCAGTATGTCCACTAAATAAAATCCCTGCATCATTAATCACCGACTTTTGAACAGGAGCAGTGGTTACACCGACGCTCTTACCAGACATAGCATAATCAGCTGAGCGACGTAATTGCTCTAATACATAAGCGGCATTAGCAGCATTAAGCTGTCCATCAACGACTATAGTTTCTAGGGGTACATGTTCTATATAAAGCTCGCCTTGCAAAGACGATTCAGCTTGTCCGCTATACTCTAAAAATTTAACGTCTAGACCAAGCTTTTGAGCGCGTTGTTGTACTAGATTTCGATCAGCCAAAACCACAACAGGACGTTCATCAACCCGTTTTGCCAGACTTAAACAAATATCTGGACCAATACCGGCAGGTTCACCGGAAGTGACATATAAAGGCAGCACAATCACCCCCGACACATCTCTAAAATTTGAATTATTTTAACATATCCTACATTCATCGGATTAGGGATAAAATTATGTAGCTTATATGGGATTTTTCTTGTGATTGACAACAAACTCGTTTAGAATCTCGTCTCCTTTTTGTTTGAGCGATGTCTAGCTCAAACCAACTATAATAGGTAGTGTTTGAATGAAAACTCTCAGCGCAAAGCCTGCTGAAGTACAACACGATTGGTTCGTTGTTGATGCTACAGGTAAAACTCTTGGTCGTTTAGCGACTGAAATTGCACGTCGTTTACGCGGTAAGCACAAAACTTCTTATACTCCTCACGTTGACACTGGTGACTACATCATCGTTATCAATGCTGAACAAGTTCAAGTGACTGGTAACAAAGCGCTTGACAAGAAATACTATCGCCACACTGAATTCCCAGGCGGTTTAAAAGAAACTAATTTCGAAAAATTAGTTGCTCACAAACCTGAAGAAATCTTTGAACGTGCTGTTAAAGGCATGTTGCCAAAAGGTCCTCTTGGTTATGCAATGATCAAGAAGATGAAAGTGTACGCTGGTAGCGAGCATCCACACGCTGCTCAACAGCCACAAGTTTTGGACATCTAAGGGATACAGCACATGGCTACTAATTATGGTACAGGTCGCCGTAAGACCGCAACTGCACGTGTTTTCTTGTCAGCTGGTACAGGCAAACTCGTTATTAACAACCGTACTTTAGAGCAATATTTCGGTCGTGAAACTGCTCGTATGGTTGTTCGTCAACCTTTAGAGCTTTTAGAAGCTACTGAAAAATATGACCTTTACATCACTGTTAAAGGTGGTGGTATCGGTGGTCAAGCTGGTGCGATCCGTCACGGTATTACTCGTGCACTTATCGCTGCTGACGAAACTTTAAAACCTGTTCTTCGTCAAGCTGGTTTCGTTACTCGTGATGCTCGTGAAGTTGAACGTAAGAAACTTGGTTTACGTAAAGCTCGTAAACGTCCTCAATTCTCTAAACGTTAATTCGTTTACCGAATCGGACAAAAAGCCTTGGTTTTCCCAAGGCTTTTTTATTGCATATTCATTTTGTAGATGAGTGAAACAGATAAATATATGAAACTCTATCTTTGTCACCGTGATTTCCACGCATATTTTTAGTATTCTAACCGATTCACACAACCATACCTTGTGATATGTCGGTCGAAAACACCTCAATTCAGGGAATTACCCTTTACAGCCATGCTGATGATTTCCGTTCACACTGGATCCGTTTTTTATTGGCAGAAAAACAAATTAAATATCAATTAATCGTGACTGATCACGAAGATGAAGATCTGGCAAGCCTAAATCCTTATAATCAATTGCCAATGCTGGTTGAGCAAAATCTTAAATTATTTTCAGCACCTATCATTGCTGAGTATCTCGATGACCGATATCGTCAGAATAAACTATATGCCGATGCCCCTATGGCACGTGCAGAGCAACGCCAATATATTTGGCGTCTTGAAAATGATTGGTTTAAGTTGGCCGATCATATGCTCAGACATGCAGATACGTTAAATATAGAACAAAAACAAAAAGCACAAAAAGAATTGCGTGACACCTTAATATCACTTACCCCTTTATTTCAGCATTTCCCTTATTTTATGTCCGAAAATTTTTCAATCCTGGACTGTATGCTTGCTCCAATTTTTGTGAGACTTAATAGCATGGGAATTGATTTACCAAAGCAGCAGTGTCGACCTATATTTTTGTATTGTAAACGTATCTTTAGCCGCCCTTCTTTTGTTAAATCCATGACGCCCCAAGAGAAAACCCGTTACAATGAACTATTAAATATGGAATAGTGTGATATGTCTGAGCAAACTATTGAATTAACCCCTACACGTCCTTATCTTGCTCGTGCAATCTATGAATGGATTTGTGACAATCAACTCACACCTTATTTACTCGTTGATGCAACACAACCGCACACTGATGTACCACAACAGTTTGTGAAAGATGGACAAATTGTTTTAAACATTGTGCCTCATGCGGTACATCAACTGCTCATTAGCAATGATGCGATTACATTTTCAGCACGTTTTGGTGGCGTTTCCAAAGATATTTACGTACCTATTCAAGCAGTTTTAGGTATTTATGCACGTGAAAATGGACAAGGTTTATTCTTTGACCCTGAAGAATATGCCAATGTAGCGCCTCTAGAAGATAAGTTAGACTCAGAAACACAAGAAACATCTGAACCAACCAAGAAAAAGCCAACATTAAGAATTTTAGATTAATTTTAGAGGAATAAAGTATGGCATTTGATTTAGTCCAATACTTTGCTGAGCAAATAAAAATTCAAAAGCCTCAGCTTTTAAATCAATATCCAGCCAATGAGAAAAATAAGCTGATTGACGAAGTGAATATATTGACGCTTGGTAAATTAATCAGCTTATGGCGTCAGGACGACAATAAAATTTATCATGAAATCAAAACTGCCGATCCATTGTATATTCAAGAAGTTGCACGTCATCTAACTACGTCAAAACACAATAAGTCAGTTTTAAAAAATTCTGAACTTGAGCAAAGTATTTCTGAGATTCTGGCATTACAGTTAACAGAACTTAATCAACTTGATGAGACTGGTGGTTTCGGCCAAAGTGGTTTAAAAGAGCTCATTTTAGGGCAAGTTGAACATTTATCTGGCCAAGCTGAAGATTGGGTTTGGTCAACAAACCATCTAACAGAGCTCATTGGTTCTAAACCTGTTGAACAAGAAGAGCTATCATTGGATGCAACAATGAAGGAGTTCAACCAAATGGTTCACCAAGCCCAACCACATCATGAAGATTTACATGTTGAAGAGCAACCTATCGAAACTTTTATTCCTGGATGGTCAAAAGTTATCGCTCCTCTTGTTGCTTTAGCTATTTTAGGCTATCTCTATTGTATGTATACACAGCTTGTATAATTTTGTTTTTTATAATTAAAGGGAACGTATGTTCCCTTTTTTGATTTAAATAATCATCTTCTATAAATCAATAGTGATTACTAGTAACCACAATTGCTCTTCTCTTAAATTTGGATACTAAATAGCATTTGCCGTTTTTTCACTTGTTGACCTTGCTGACCTAAAATTTCATCGACTACACCATCCACATCAGATTTAATCTGTTGTTGAATTTTCATGGCTTCAAGAATCAATAATGTTTGGCCCTTTACTACTTGATCGCCTTCATTGACTAGGATATTCACTACAGCCCCATCCATCGGTGCTCGAATTTTGCCATCTCCCGCTACATCGGTAGCTTCTGGTGCAGCGTAAGTCATATTGCGTATCAAAACATTGCCATTATCTCGATCTAGATAAAGCTGATCATCATCCAATACATATTGAACACGGCGACGTACACCATCAATTAAGTAAACTAGTTGCTCTGGCGTTTTCTCAAGCACATCAATACAAACTACTTGATCACAGAACTGTACCGTGAATGTGTTATTTACAGATGAAAGCTGCAATTGAATTTGCTGATCGGCAGTTTGTAATTTTAACGGTAATGGCACACCAAGCCCAGTTTGCCACACTGCAGTACCTTTACTTTGGCTAAATAGTGCCGCAGCAATCGCTAAGGTTTCTAAAGATAAAACTTGATAGTGTAAGCTCGGATCATTTTGGAAATGCTGTTGGATAAATGCTGTATTGGTATCCCCTGCGACAACAACTGGATGGCGCAGTAAATTGACCAAGAACTGTTTATTACTATTCACTCCAAGTAAAACACTATCATCGACTGCACGAGCCAGTAAGCGAATTGCATCCTCACGGGTTTTCCCATATGCAATCACCTTTGCTACCATCGGATCGTAAAATGGACTGACTTCATCAGTTGCTAACATGCCATGGTCGATTCGCACATTTGGCAAAGCTGCAGGCTTCCAGCATAAAACTTTTCCTGTTTGTGGTAAGAAATCCTGACGTGGGTCTTCTGCATACAAACGCACTTCGATCGCATGTCCATTTAAGGTCAATTCCTGTTGCTTTAAAGGTAACTGCTCATCATTCGCCACACGTAACTGCCATTCAACCAAGTCCAATCCTGTAATAAGCTCAGTGACCGGATGTTCTACCTGCAAACGGGTATTCATCTCCAAAAAGTAAAATGCACCCGATGCATCTAGCAAAAACTCAACTGTACCTGCCCCGACATAAGCACATGCTTTTGCCGCTGCTACGGCTGCCTCACCCATTTTCTGACGCAGTTCAGGCGTCATCACCGGACATGGAGCTTCTTCAACAACCTTCTGATGACGGCGCTGGATTGAACAATCGCGCTCAAACAAATACACATAATTGCCGTGAGTATCGCCAAAAACCTGAATTTCGACATGGCGTGGAGCAATGACTGCTTTTTCTAAAATCAACTCCCCCGAACCAAAAGCATTTTCAGCTTCTGAACGTGCGGTTTGTAATGCCTCAAACAACTCGGATGCTTGCTGTACCAAACGCATGCCACGACCGCCACCACCCGCAGAAGCTTTGACCATAATTGGAAAACCAATCTGCTCAGCTTGAGTTGCTAAATATTCGAGATCTTGTCGGTCACCTTCATACCCCGGCACACAAGGGACGCCCGCCTCAATCATGGCGATTTTTGAAAGGCGTTTACTGCCCATTAACTCAATTGCAGAAGCGGTAGGCCCAATAAAGGTAATCTGATTATCGATACATGCCTGAGCAAAATCAGTATTTTCTGACAAAAAACCATAGCCGGGGTGAACTGCATCCGCCCCTGTTTTTTTGCAAGCTTCAATAATTTTAGCGATGGAGAGATAAGACTCCGATACTTTTGAAGCACCAATATAAACAGCTTCATCAGCCTCTTGCACATGGCGAGCATTACGGTCTGCATCGGAATAAACTGCGACGGTTTGGTAACCCATTGCCTTGGCTGTTTGCATAACTCGAACTACAATTTCACCACGATTGGCAACCAGTATTTTTGAAAATTTCATTATTTTTATCCTTATCTTTTATGATCCATCGGCCCAATTTGGTAACCTTTTCTGGATAAAAGCCATCGTTCCTTCTTGTCCTTCAGCACCACCAACCGCTTGAGCAAACTGCTGTGCAGCATCATCTAGCAACTCATTTAAAGGTTCATTGAGTGTTCGATGTAACAGTGCTTTAGTCACACGTGAAGCTTGAGGAGCTGCTCGTTTAATGTGTTGAATGGTTTCCTGTAAAGCTTGTTCAAGTTCAATTTCATTATGTGCAATTTGATGAACCACACCGACACTCAGTGCTGTATGCCCTTCAAAACGCATGCCGAGTAAAGCCAGTCTGCGTGCCTGAGTCAGGCCAATACGTTTCACCACAAAAGGAGCAATTTGAGCAGGAATCACACCAAGCCCAGTTTCAGGTAAACCAAACTGCGCATTATCACGGCTAATGGCAACATCAGAAACACAGGCCAGCCCAAAACCTCCACCTAACACCGCACCTTCTAAAATGACCACAACAGTCTGTGGTGCAGCTTCAACTTGCTCAAGCATGGCACCAAAACGGCGGTTAAAATTAGTATAAGGTTGTAGACTACCAACGTTAGTTGCTTCAACACGTAAAGCAGCCATGTCTTTAATATCACCACCTGCGCAGAACGTCCCACCTTCACCACGAATGATGACTGCACGAATTGAAAGGTCATCGCGAATGGCAGTAAAAACTTGTTGAATCGCATTGACCATATTCAAGTTCATGGCATTACGGCTCTCTGGTCGGTTTAACCAAAGATATAAAATACTGCCGTCTTGTTCTAATTGAATACTGTCATCAATATCTATAGCTTGTAGAGATGCTGAAAGTGTCATGGTTGATTCCTTATTTTTGTTTTTTTGGTAAAATATCCATCAACTTACAGATAATCCCCAACATAATCTCATCTGCACCACCACCAATAGAGCCTAAACGACCATCACGATATAGCTGGGATGCAGGGTTATCCCACATAAAGCCATTGCCGCCCCAATATTGCAAGCAGCTATCAGCAACTTCACGGCTTAAACGGCCTGCTTTGAGCTTTGCCATAGATGCCAGTTTGGTCACATCTTCACCAGCAATATGCTGTTCACACGCTTGGTAGGTTAAGGCTTTAAGCGCTTCTACTTCAGTCATGAGTTCGGCAAAACGAAAATGGATATATTGGTTATTAATGAGTGGTTGACCAAACGTCGTACGCTCTTTGGTATAGGCGATAGTCTTTTGAATTAAATTTTCCAAACCACCAATCGCATTAGCACAAGCCCATAAACGCTCTTCCTGAAATTGCATCATCTGCATCATGAAGCCCATACCTTCAACACCAACCAAGTTACGCTGTGGTACACGTACATTGTCTAAATAAACCTGCGCTGTGGTCGTTGAACGCATCCCTAATTTATTTAACGGCTCTGAAAAACTAATCCCTTTAGTTTTTGCTGGCACAATAATCATCGACTTGTTGACGTGAGGTTTATCGTCAGATGTGTTGGCTAAAAGACAGAAGAAATCGGCCTGCAGTGAGTTGGTGATCCACATCTTGCTGCCGTTAATGACATAGTCATCGCCATCTTTTTTAGCAGTCGTTTTAATAGCAGCAACATCCGAACCAGCATGCACTTCCGATACCGCAATTGAGGCAACATATTCTCCAGCAATGGCTGGTGTTAAAAACTCATCACGTAATTCTTTGCTACCAAAACGCGCCAAAGCAGGTGTTGCCATATCGGTTTGTACACCAATGGCTAAAGGCACACCGCCGCAAGCTGCGCGTCCAATTTCTTCAGCAACAACCAAGTTATAAGAGTAATCTAAAGCCAGACCACCATTTTCCTCAGGCTTACAAATCCCCAATAGGCCAAGATCACCCATCTTTTTAAATACATCGTGGATCGGGAAACATCCAGCTTCTTCCCATTCCGGAATATTCGGATTCAGTTCATTTTCAACGAATTGACGCGCTGTACGACGTAATGCTTCATGCTCGGCAGTAAATTTCATGGTGTTGTTCCTATTAATTTTTTTAATTACGGTAAAGGTTTATTAAAAACGAGACACACCAAAACGGGTTGGATTCAACTCGCGCTGCTGTGCTTCATAAATGGTTTGTAAAAGAAAAATCAGTAATTTTCGGGTATCTCGCGGATCGATAATGCCGTCATCATGCAACATAGCGGTATTGAACAATGCTGTAGATTGCTGCTCCAATTTCATCGCAGTGCTTTGCTCAAGAAAATCAAGCATTTGTGGATTCGGCTCCTGACCGGAAGCTTTTTGTTTTCCTTCTGCTACAATGCGTAGCACTTTTCCAGCCTGTGCAGATCCCATGACAGCAACATGCGAGTTCGGCCAAGCAAAAATAAAATCTGGCGATAAGCTCCGGCCACACATCGCATAGTTTCCAGCACCATACGACCCTGCTACAACAATCGAAATTTTAGGGACTGTGCAATTGGCAACGGCTTGAATCAGTTTTGAACCATGCTTGATAATGCCGTTTTGCTCGGCATCGGTTCCCACCATAAAGCCAGTAGTGTTATGTAAGAATAATAACGGACGGTTGGTCTGTTCACATAAGTGAATAAACTGAGCTGCTTTCGCTGCTCCTTGAGGGGTAATCGGACCATTATTGGTAATAATACCGATATGCAAACCACCAATTTTTGCCCAGCCACATACCGTTAAATCATCATATTCCTGCTTAAATTCTAGAAAATCTGAATCGTCAATAATGCGGGCAACCACTTCTTTCATATCAAATGGTTGTTTAGGATCACTTGGAATAACACCCAACAGTTCCTCGGTATCATAACGGGGCTCTTTATAAGTCACCTCAACTGGTTTGATTTGCTCTTTCCAGTTGAGGTGTTCAAAAATTTCACGCGCAAGTCGAATCCCATCAGCATCATTTTCTGCTAAGTATTCTGCTGTTCCAGCAACCTGCGCATGCATTTCCGCCCCACCCAATTCCTCCGCTGTAGCGACTTCACCCGTGGCAGCCAAAAGTAAAGGTGGACCTGCAAGAAGCATCTCTGTTTGTTTGCGTACTACAATGACATAATCCGAAAGACCTGGTTGATAAGCTCCTCCTGCCGTTGCATTCCCATGTACCACTGCAAGTTGTGGAATACCTGCCGCAGACAGACGTGCCTGATTGGCAAAAGTCATACCACCATAGGTAAATACTTCAGCTGCATAATTTAAGTTAGCACCGCCACTTTCGGTCAGCGTAATCAGCGGGAGTTTTTGTTCTAAGGCAATTTTTTGCAAACGCAAAGTTTTCTGTACACCCATAGGAGACATGGTCCCGCCTTTAATCGCGCTATTACTTGCAGAGACCAGACAACGCACACCACTGACAAAACCAATGCCAGCAATTACACCACCACCAGCTTCGGAGCCATCCTTGTCATCATGCATGTTGTAGCCAACCAAGCCACAAAGCTCGACAAAAGGCGAATCGGCATCGAGCAATAACCGTACACGCTCATGCGGCAGAATCTTGCCCTTTTTATCGAATTTCGGTTTAGCAGCATACGATTTATCAATACTTTTTTGCTGAATTGCACGGACTTCACTCAGTTGAGCAAGCAGTGCCTCTTTATTCTTTTGATACTGTTCACCACCAACAGTAATTTCGGATTGAAGAATGGTCATTTTTTATTCCTCACTCCGAGCCTGAATTATTGCTTTGCTCGACTTTCTCAGTCTTATCTTTTTTAAAAATTTCAGGAATAAACGCGCGATGGAAACCATTATAAGACTGACTATTTGTCGCTTCGGCTAGTGGGTACATGCGTGTCCCTTGCGATGCAGCGCCATCAATACGCAAAGTTACACCTGACACAAAAGCCGCAGCATCGGACAGTAAATAACAAATTGCCGATGAGACTTCCGACTCAGTTCCCATACGTTTTAACGGTACATTGCCGGCAAGACTTGGAATAATTACTTTGGCAAAATCACCGCTATAATTATCCATACCGGATGATACAATCCACCCCGGTGCAACCGCATTTACACGAACACCAGATTTGCCCCACTCAACCGATGCTGTTTTAGTTAAGTTATCAACCCCTGAACGCGCAGCACCAGAATGTCCCATTCCCGGCATACCGCCCCACATATCAGCAGTCATATTGACAATACTGCCACCATGTTTAGCCATCCATTGGTTGTAAGCTTCACGCATTAGATAGAAAGTTGCGTGTAAATTATTACGCACGACTGCATCGAAACCATTCGCCGAAATATTCTCTAAAGCTGAGGGGAACTGCCCGCCTGCATTATTTACCAAACCATCGAGTTTGCCGAATTTTTCAATCACTTCGGCAATCATATTTTTCACTTGTTCTTCTTCACGGTTATCACAAACAATGAAATGAACTAAACCACCATCTTCTATAATTTCTTGGCTTACTTTCTCTAATTTTTCAATTTTGCGTCCTGTAATCACTACTTGAGCGCCAAGGGCTGCAAGCTCATGTGCAGTACAACGGCCAATTCCTGAGCCACCACCTGTCACAATAATGACTTTATTGGCGAAAGCATCTGGTCTAAATATTGATTGATAACTCATCTTTGTTTCATCCATTCATTTTATTTTTCTAAAAGATGTGCCGGAACTTTAACAGGCATATCCAATAACTGTTGGGCAAAGGCTTTACCTTGCGGATCAATACGTAAGCTGGCAACACCACCACCGCCTAAGGCATTCTCCAACATAAAATTCAGTGCATTTAAACCCGGTAACTCATAACGAATTACTCGCCCTTTCTCAGCATCCAAGACATGTTGCATATAGCTTGCAACAGACTGTTCAGTTAGTGCTGCACGAATCCATGGTAAATAGTCTGCTTTACGTGCAATCACGCCAATATTGCTATGATTGCCTTTATCACCACTGCGGGCATGCGCAATTTCAATCAAAGGAACTTCAATTTCATCTCCTTGATAAACTGCATTTTCACCTGCCGTCAATGTAAGCAATTGCTCTGTAGAAACCCCTTGTGGAATTTCAACCGCGTGACGTTGGCCATCAAAATCAATTTCAATATTCAATTGATTTTTATCAATTAAAAATGAAAATAATTTGATCACTGGAGATGCTTTGGGTCGGCCTCCAACAATTCCTGCCAAGGCTGGAGCCATACCTGTTGAAGCTTGTGCAATTTCAGATGCAAAGAACATACATGCTTCTTTAAACATGTGTTTTACAGCTATTTTGACCACAACTTCACGACTATTTAGTGTTTGGGCATGATCGCCATAGGTACTTTCAATACCTAAAATTTCAACAGACTTTTCACTAAATGGCGGCACTGAGCGCATTGCTAAAACACGTTCACACTTAGTCAAAATCGCATCAGCAATGACTTGTGCTTTTTGTGGTGCCTCACGTCCTGCAATGAGGAAACTCACTAAAACCCGATATCCATCTGGGTAAGTCGCGCTGACTTTATATTGTGTAGTTGGTGCTTGTCCTTTTGCACCCGTCACACGAACTCGGTGCTCCCCGACTTGCTCTAAATGCACGTGGCTGAAATCAGCAATGACATCGGGTAGTAAATATGCTTGAGGATTGCCTATTTCATAAACAATTTGCTCTGCAACAGTAGCAGTAGAAACCAGACCACCCGTACCTTGAGGCTTAGTTACAACAAATGAGCCATCTTCACTCACTTCAACCACTGGAAAGCCCATGTTGTCGAAGCCCTGTACCAATTGCCAATCGGTAAAATTACCACCCGTACATTGGGCTCCACATTCAATCACATGACCTGCCAACGAACCTTGCGCCAATTTGTCATAGTCATCTAAAGGCCACTGATATTCATGAAGTAAGGGTGCAAGTACCACAGCAGAGTCAACTACACGACCCGTAATCACAATATCTGCACCTAAGTCTAAGGCGTCACGAATAGCAACCGCGCCTAAATAAGCATTACTGCTTGCCACCTGTTCTGGCAACGCTTCTCCGCTAAACATTTCTTGAATATTCTGTGATTTTAGCTGCTCATGTTTTGGCAAAAGATCATCACCTAACACCACAGCCACTTTCAGATCTAGACCATACTCTTTAATAATTTTTTGCAAGGCATCCCGACAAGCCAATGGATTAACGCCACCCGCATTACTAATCACTTTAATCTTTTTTTCAGCAATTTTTTTTAGTAAGGGTGCCATGACTCGGCTGACAAAATCTAAAGCATAACCATGTTTCGGTTCTACCATCTTCGCTTTTGCCATAATCGACATGGTAATTTCGGACAAATAATCAAAAACCAAATAATTAATATCGGTCAAATGCACTAACTGAAAAGCGGCAGTATTGGTATCTCCCCAAAACCCAGAGGCACACCCTATTTTTACGACTCGATGATCATCCTGCTGATTATTTGCCATTCTATTTCTCATTATTTTGTCTAAAAATCAGCCTCAACATTACCAAGCAAGCGCTTGGTTTGTAAAGCGCAAAATGTTATTGTGATGTTGACCAAATCTTCCAAATTCGGCAAATAATCTGAAATGCGATGAAATTTAGTGAAAATTTCCACTATAGACTTTTAGATAAAGGAACAAACTGAGCACATGATTGCCACCTCAATTGAACAGATTCCATATATCCCCTGCTTTGATGACAGTCCACGTGGCCGTTTATTGCACGGTGCAGCCTATCTTTTTCATAAGCAAGGCTATGATAAAACCACTGTTCGTGAACTTGCTCAATTTATTGGAATCCAATCGGGAAGCTTATTTCATCATTTCAAAAGTAAAGATGATATCCTCGCTCATGTGATGGAACAGACCATTATCTATAATCTTGCCCGTTTAAATGATGCAGCAACTCAATCTACAGACCCAGAACAACAATTACGTGCTCTTATTAAAGCCGAACTGATCTCAATTACTGGAGATACTGGTGCAGCCATGGCTGTGTTGGTGTACGAATGGTTCGCTCTATCAAAAGAAAAGCAAGATTATCTTTTAAAAATGCGTAATGAATATGAACAAATCTGGCTCGACGTTATAGAAAAGTTACGCACACAAGGTAAAGTCAAACACGATGCTTTTATTTGGCGACGCTTAATTGGCGGTGCAATTTCATGGACTGTAACTTGGTATAAATCTGAGGGTAAAGTCAAAATTGATGAGTTAACGGAAATGGTTTGGGAAATGGCTTTGAAATAAAAAAGGTGGCTCAAAGTCCACCTTATAAGAATTAATAACCAAGCTGTTTACTAATCAAATCTTTCATAATTTCTTCAGCACCACCGCCAATCATATTGACCTTTACTTCACGGTAAATACGTTCTGACTTGGTACCTCGCATAAAGCCCATACCACCTAATGTTTGTACAGCCGCATCAGCACAAAATTGCATAGTGCGAGTCGCAACATTTTTAAGCATTGAAATTTGCGCCACCAACTCAGGTCCTTGTAACTTCGGCTGAGTCATTTTCCATGCTGTTTCTTCAAGTAATGCCCTCGTTGAGGTCAGTTGGGTTGCCATATCTACCAATTTATGGCGTACTACTTGATGATCAATTAATCGCTTACCAAAAGTTTTACGTTGCTGTGCCCACTCTAAAGCTTCTTCATAACAGATTAATGCATACCCATAAGCGACTACTCCTAAGAAAAACCGCTCCATATTAAAGTTATTCATAATAACTTTAAAACCGGCATTTTCTTGGCCAAGTAGATTTGATGCAGGTACTCGTACTTGATCAAAATGCAAATGTGCCGTATCTGATGCCCACCATCCCATTTTCTTCAAAGGCGTTTTAGTAATACCTTCACTATGTGCATCAATGAGTAACATTGAAATGCCTTCTGCACCCGTTTTTGTCGGATCAGTACGCACTGCAACTGTATAATAGTCTGCACGAATTCCCGATGTAATAAATGTTTTCTCGCCCGAAACAATATAATTATCCCCATCTCTGATAGCTTTAGTCTGTAATGCAGCAACATCTGAACCACCACCAGGTTCTGTAATCGCTAAAGCCGAAATTTTCTCACCAGAAATAATGCCTGACAGAACTCTAGCCTTTAACTCCTCACTCCCAAAGTGCTGAATGGGAGGGGCGCCAATGGTATGGACCATGAGCGAGATATGCACCCCACCTGAACCCGCCTTTGCCATTTCGATACCAGCCAGTAATGAATAGAATGGATCTGCATCTGGAATACCACCATATTCTTCTGAAAAACCTAGACCCAGTAATCCAATTTCAGCAGCCTTTTTATAAAGTTCTCTTGGGAATGTCTCAGCCTCATCCCATTCATTAACGAAAGGTGTCATTTCTTTTTGTACAAATCTACGAACATTATCGGCAAAAGCTATATGTTGTTCATTATAGTAAATTGGATTGAGCTGCATTTTTAGAAATGTCCTGATGTTTTTATTTAATTCCAGAACATATCTTGTCATGTTTACCATCCGTCAAAAGTTGCAAGAATCTCCATTTTCTTGGCATAAAATATCAAATCCAAACGATCGAGTTGATTCGCAAGACCTATACCCTTAAACAGCAGCGAAAACCACGAGCTGCATAATATGACTGGGCTCCATTGTGATAGATGAAGACTCGACCATAGCGACGGTCCGCAAAAAGAGCTCCTCCTAATTTTCGGATTTCCTCTGGAGTAGCAAGCCAGCTTGATGTTTTTAGATCAAACTCACCGAGCTGTTGTAATTGATGATATTGCTCTTCTGTTAGGAGTTCAGCCCCTATTTCTTGGACTAAGTCTATTGCGCTATTTTTAGGAGGATGATCTTTTCTAGACTCTAAGGCTTCTCGATCATAGCAAAGGCTTCTACGACCTTTCGGTGACTCAACAGAGCAATCTATAAACAAATATTCATCTTTCTGCTGGTCATAAGCAATAACATCCGGCTCTCCTCCTGTATTTTCCATTTCCTGCAATGCCCATAGTTTGTCTGGAGACTCAATGAGTTTAGCTCGCACATTCATCCAATCAATTTCTTTATGTCGATGTACATTCTTTTCAAATCTATTTTTTAATAATTCAAGCAACATATCTATTTGTTTTGAAGTTAATTGTTTTTTAGTCATCATTGAATAAACCTTATAGTTATTAAACAGAACGCCCATCAAAATAATTTATTTTTATCTTTTCTAAATCAATATCATCTATACATCGAACATTAATTGCAAAGATCGAATTACCTTGGGCATCTATACCTTGAGCATAGGGATGAATACCGCAATTTTTACAGAAATGATGATTAATCACATGCTTGTTAAAAGTGTAATTCGCTAAAATATCAGGAGAATCTAAAGTAACGGTAACCTGATTAGTCGGCAGGAACCAAAGTAAAGACCCTTTCTTTTGGCAGATAGAACAATTACAAGATAAGGCTTCTGTTAGCTCACCTTCCGCGGCAAACTTTACCTGACCACAATGACAACTTCCTTTATATTCCATTTCATTTTTCCTATTTCTAATTTTTTATAGTTTTATAATATTCTGCCGTTTAGTTCAATTTTCAATTCTGATTGATTTCCCATATAAAAAAACACCCCAACCTCTTTTGAGATTGGGGCGTTTAGAATAATGAGCTGGCGATGACTTACTCTCACATGGGTAATCCCA
>PVMJ01000205.1_pt1:222500-223712 | contig 223712 bp, 197 predicted proteins | sample 1853361 | NCBI WGS metagenome assembly PVMJ01 (sample SAMN08533506, study PRJNA380276) | Synthetic metagenome, whole genome shotgun sequencing project. | isolation source: mock microbial community containing genomic DNA from 20 ATCC strains | collected 2017 | reverse complement strand
TCAGAATTGTTGGAACGGATTTGCCAATCCCAACTCCCTAAACGCTTAGACTAGCATCCAATAGCTAGCACATCCTATCCTTCTCCGTCACACCATCGATAATAACGATTATAGTGGTATTGGAATATCAACCAATTGTCCATCGACTACGCCTTTCGGCCTCGCCTTAGGTCCCGACTAACCCTGAGAAGACAAACTTTACTCAGGAAACCTTAGATATTCGGCCTGTAGGATTCTCGCCTACATCTCGCTACTAATGCCAACATTCTCACTCGTAATCAGTCCACCGCTCCTTACGGTACGACTTCAGCCCGATTACGACGCTCCTCTACCGCTCACGTTAAACGTGAACCCGTAGCTTCGGTGGTAAGTTTGAGCCCCGGACATTTTCGGCGCAGGATCTCTTGACTAGTGAGCTATTACGCACTCTTTTAATGAGTGGCTGCTTCTAAGCCAACATCCTAGTTGTCTTAGAAATCCCACATCCTTTTCCACTTAACTTACACTTTGGGACCTTAGCTGACGATCTGGGCTGTTTCCCTTTTGACCATGGAACTTATCTTTCATAGTCTGACTGCCGGACTGATAGTATGTGGCATTCGGAGTTTGATAAGGTTCGGTAAGCGCTATGCCCCCTAGCCTATTCAGTGCTCTACCTCCACTACTCACATTTTCCGACGCTAGCCCTAAAGCTATTTCGAGGAGAACCAGCTATATCCGAGTTCGATTGGAATTTCTCCGCTATCCACAGCTCATCCCATGCTTTTTCAACAGCAACGTGGTTCGGTCCTCCACGAGGTTTTACCCTCGCTTCAACCTGGCCATGGATAGGTCACCCGGTTTCGGGTCTACAGCATGCAACTAGTCGCCCTATTAAGACTCGGTTTCCCTTCGGCTCCGTACCTTAAGTACTTAACCTCGCTACATACCGTAACTCGTTGGCTCGTTCTACAAAAAGCACATCATCACACACATAAGGTGCTCTGATCGGTTGTAGGCACATGGTTTCAGGTTCTATTTCACTCCCCTCCCGGGGTTCTTTTCACCTTTCCCTCACGGTACTGCTTCACTATCGGTCATCAGGTAGTATTTAGCCTTGGGAGGTGGTCCTCCCTGCTTCCCACAAGGTTTCACGTGTCTCGTGGTACTCTGGTGCAGAACTGATTATCATAGTTTTCACTTACGGGACTATTACCCACTGTGGTCCAACTT